>ERZ840096.23-NODE-23-length-250351-cov-7.031043_pt1 | contig 250351 bp, 192 predicted proteins | sample MGYA00519878_ERZ840096 | MGnify/ENA primary metagenome ERZ840096 (study PRJEB31850, sample SAMEA3708865) | human gut metagenome | biome: human gut; feature: human-associated habitat; material: faeces | place: China | collected 2014 ... | reverse complement strand
GGCTTGTAAATTCAAATGTTCCATATTCGTTATTTTACTGGCCGGGAAAGCCCGGAGGAATTTCCGCCGGGTTCTGCCGCCGAATAATTATCCGATCATTACGATGGCCCACATCACCAATGCCCCGGCCATCACGGGTACAAAGTCTTTCCAGAACTTCGGCTCTGTGTAGTTACCGTTCTTGTCCTTGTATTCCTTGCCGGAAGTCTGTTTGATCCCGGCCCACGCAATCGCCACGATCAGCGCAGGAAAGAACGAGAACACGCCCATGTTCAGGGCCACTCCGCAGATTGCGGCCACCACCATCCCGGTGATGATCTGCCAAAGGTTTGATTTTATCATTGTCGATTTGCTTTTAGTCTATTACCAATAATAAATTGCATTTCCCGAATCATAAGGAGGAGTCAGGTTCATATCTATTTCAAAGATTTCACAGTATGGATAACTCGGACCGCCGGCATAGCCTTGCGCCGATGTCGATCCGTTGTTCAGGGTGGTGAAAGTATCTCCGCCCCCTCCCATATCGTCGTGATAGGTTACCCCGATCCGCAAAGTATCCCTGACCGCCTCCGAGGCCGAAATGACAAACGTCCCCGCAGACTGGTTGTAGGATAAACTTAAAGTAATGGATGCTTTCTCCGGACCGGGACCGGGACCCGGATCATGCCCCGCCTCCTGTTGCGTGACAATACAAGTTCCCCTCACCATAGTTTCCCTGTCCGGCAACATGATAGACCTATTTCCAACCGCCGAAGATCGTGCAGTCTCTGTTGTGTTTGCTGAACTGGCCGTAACAGTTATTTCCACATATTCTGTACTTCCATAATTACCGTCCTCCATAATACGGGAAGGTGATATTGTACAGAATTTTGACGATCCTGTTACTATAGATTCATCCATTTTCACGGCGAACGGTAGGGTGAATATTTCCAATTCCCTATAAACAGTTCCGGTACCGTTCCATGTCCATCGTTTATTAGGCATATACAGTTTGAATTTTCCACTCGCACCCGAAGTTTTTGCCAGTGTCAAAGTCTCAGGAATAGCATACATTACAGGCTTCGCATCTTGGTACATCTTTGATCCGGCAGCTTGATTAATCGTGATGTCGCTCGTTTTACCGTCATACGTTGCCCGATAGACGCCCGTGACGATATTGGCCGTCGTATTGTTACCGAATGACACGGTAGAACCGCCAAGCGTACCGCCTCCGGACTGTTTCGAGTAAGTAGGTGTTATGGAAATAGTCTGGGTTTCCTGCTGGGTATCGGTTACTATACCGTTCCATTTTATGCTGACGGTTCGGGTTTGGGAGGCTTTCGTCGAAAGTGAAGATGAACCACCGGCCGCAGCTACATTCGTACTTGAAGCCGTGATTTGAACACTTTGAGTAATCCACGCACCACGTTCGATAGTCTGGGTACCTGCCGCCTGTGCTATCGTAGTATCGTCCGTTTTTCCCCCGTAAGTAGCACGATAAACCCCCGATTTGGCGGCATTCGTTGTGTTGTTGGGGAATGATACCGCTGCTGCACCACTCAAAGAACCGCCCCCGGAAACCTTTGCATAGGAAGCCGTCACTGATACGGTTTGCTTTTCTTGTTGGGTGTTATTTACAATGCCATTCCATTTCGTCGTCTTTGTTCGGTTCTGTGTGGCTTTTGTGGACATTTGGGAAGTGCCTCCGGCCGCGGCGACCGTGGTCGGTGATGCAAACATATCGATAGACGTGGTCGCCCAATCTGTATATTCTATGCTTTGAACTCCCGCCGCCTGGTTATAGGTAATATCTTTGGTCGCGGTCTTACTGTTCAGCGTCAAGGTGATCCGCACGACGAAACCGTTGCGGGCGCTTGTACTGGTGTTGTTGGTCACCGTCACGGTCGACCCAGAAAGACTGAATCCCGTCTTAGCCGTTTGAACGGCATAAGACAGCGAACCGCCCGAAGAGGCGGAAGCCGGAAAGCCCGAAGTGTACGATCCGCCCTGCGAATAAGTTAGCCCCGAAGCCACGTTGTTGGTACCTCCCGCGGCTGCAATAGACACCGGCGTAGCCCGTGAAATGACCGGGTCGTTCCATGTCAACACATTTGCATCCTGATATAAAACCAGGTGATTAGAAGTAAGCCTGTCATAGGTCCAATAGATCGTTCCGCGTCTTCTCTCGCCAGCGGTTACCCCACGAGACATTACATGGTACCCGCCATTTCCCCAGGCTTCCATCCATCCACCGCCTTCATAAAGAACCATTCCTGACCTATCCCCATCAGCACCGTTCTTTTCTTCAATGGTTGAACCGGAAGTATATAAATAAGTTGTATATCTTCTAAAATTAATATAGCCTCCTCCGGCAGGGACCGCCCCCCAGTCCGCAGGTTGGACCCAGGTAGCATCAGCAGCATAAGCGGCAATTCTAATCGAACTGAGGTTCCTGGCATTCGCGGCCTGCCCTGTATTCCAGGAAACAGCCTTGCCACCATAAGAAGCTGTAAAATGATTATACCTGTTAGATCCTTCTACGGTACCTCTGGAAGGAATGATTGCCGTATTGCCATTTATGGTGATACCCGCATACTCCCCAAGACTTGTATAGGCCGTAGAACTCCTGACATCTTCCAACGACGTGGCTCCGGATGTATCGGAGTAATTGGCGTTGCAAAAGAAAGTGAATATCCCGCCAGCTGCACCCATCCAATCATGCTGCCGAATGTCCGGCGGCATATTGGAAGAAGATTCACACCCTGCGCTTAATCCGGAAAGGGCTCTGGCATTCGCCTCCTGCGTACAGGTGGCGGTTTTGGATGCGGATGTAGTTTTTGTCCCGGCGGCATTGTACGCCGCAGCCGGGGTCCACACCCCATCGACTTTCCGGGTGACGATTCCCGATGTACGGGCATTACCGATTTCGGTTCCCCGCGCGGTACCCGTCAGGGTGCCTGTAGACGCGTCTACCACCGTAAATCCGTTCTGCACCGATCCGAGCGAATAGGTTACACCGACACTGAAAATACCATAAACGGATGATGGGGCTTCGGAAGATGTGGCACCGCTGCTGAAAGTGAATGTCCATGCACCGTCGGCATTGACGGTCGGCGAAATGGAAGCCGCTCCGGCTCCGAGGGTACCGTAACTGAATGTGGATGCTTTCCCGGCAAGCGAACTCACATAGTTCCCGGCCTGGTATACATCCGTGGCTTTGTACGTGTTTTTACTGCCCTCTCCGTAAGCGCGCAATGCCAGACTGCCGATTTTCGTTCTGTTTTGAATCGTCGTTCCCAAGGAAGGGGCCGATACCGGATCGTCCCATACATACGTGACTGCACCGGGACGTGTCGCCCCGGAAGTATAACTGATTGTCTGTGTAAAGTCTGTAGCCAAAGTCCCCTCACTGATTGTTCCTCCGGAGGCCGGGATATCCGCAACCGTGATATTCTTTGGCGTTACATTTCCATAAGTAGCGCTGTTCGCCTCCTGGAATACTACGGCCTCTTTCGCTGCGGATTTTCCGTTAAGCGACACCGAAACCGTAGCTGTCGCAACGGTCGTCTGGCCCGACTCCGTCGTACCTTTCGTGGACGCGGACACCGTTCCGGTGGCAGCATCTACCCCGGAACCGGAATAGGCGACCGTGGCCCCGGAAGTAATCGTTCCCCCCGATCCGTTCACGCCGTTCCAAGTCCACGGTTGCGAGTACGCAAGCGTCGGCGATACCGTTCCGCCCCCGGCCGGAAGCACTCCATAGCCGTAAGCCCCGATGGAGATCTCCCCATAGGACTTCGCCCCGGCCGCCTGTGCCAACGCACACGTCGCGGTTAAATCCTCCGAAACGACTGTTAATGCACCGCTACGGGCAACAGTAGTCGTGTTGTTGTCAATCGTGAGCGTCAGTGTTGCGGTGCCTGTCCCGGACTGAGATGAAGCACTCCATCCCACCGGAACGGAGAGTGCCCACATCTGTCCCTCTTCGACCGCAACGGTCAGCTCCTGCGATCCTCCCGCGGCGGCGAAGGCCAGGAGATCGGCAGACAGGGCCAGCGACGCATTGGGATACACCTGCTGCGAGCCAAGGTAAGACGTGGCTACAGGGGTCGCACCCAGATACATTTTGGCTATCTTGTTATTCCCAAGTGTAATCATTACCAGGTATAGGTTGCATTATCCGTGTTTACAGGCTGAATCTCAGTATTATTTACTTTTTCAATGGTGACGCTACCCGAAGGAGTCAGGCCGCTAACTTCGACCTGCCCGCCCGAGTTTCCGGATTGAATATTGATATACTGAGGTCCCCACATGTTTGTTGAGTCAAGATAGCCCCGCACCTCCACTGTGATGTCGTCGAGACAGGCCTGGCTCGCTTCCGCTTTGACGATGGGCGTCCCCAAAGCGGGGAAATCCATGGAGGCAGAGAGTGTGATCGTCGGTTTTTCCGGATCGGGCCCGGGATCGTGCCCTGCCTCTTGAAGATAGCTGCATGAAGCCGTCATCCCGCCACCCGAAACGGTAATCGTTCCCCGCACCGATGCCGGGGCCGGATTCTCCGGAGCCGCTATCGTTACCGTCGCCGGACCCGTTCCGGAAGCAGGAGAGGCGCTCCAACCCGAAGGCAGGCCGGTAACAGACCAATTCAACGAAGCATTACAATTAACTTGTAAAGTTTCGGATTCCCCTTCACCGGCAAAGCTCAAGGACGAAGGGGTGACTGTGAGATAGTTCGCCCCGGTCTTGAGTACCACATACAGCGTATTGGCATCCCGGACACTCAACGCCGCGTACTCATCTTCCGTCCCGGTCCAGAGTTTTTTATATCCGCTGCCGTTGCTGTTCTGATCCGTGACCGGAGAATATGAGGCGGGTTTACCGAGCAGGCTCTCGAACGTAGTCCTGTGGGGGTTGCTTCCATCCCTGACCTGCAAGTGGTCGTAGGCTGCTTTTCCCCGGTCGCCCCGGTAAGCGGTAGAGGAGGTTTCACCCAAAGCCAAAGATTTGGAGATTTCCACGTACCCCGTTCCGCTCCAGCGGTAAGTCAGGTTGGTGTCTTTCGTCACGTAGATCTTTCCTTCCTCACCTGTGGACGGGAAATCGCCCGGCGACGGATACTCCAGCACGTCGTCCACGTAGGAGGGCAGCTGTGAAGAGGGAACCAACCCGCCTGCGTCCAACGATGCCACTCCTCCGGCAGCACCTACTTTCGTCTTGTCTACCTTGTGGGTGTCTGCGTAATCTTTCGCGGACTGCAACGTTTCTGCATCGGCTGCGGCAAAGTCTGTGCGGATGGCTCCTTCGCGCCCATTTGTATACTCCCTGGCACTGGCCAGCGTTGCAGCGTCGGCCGCCGCAAAATCTTCGCGGATAACCACCTCCCGTTCATCCGTGTAGTCCCTGGCCTCCCCGAGCACCCGTTCGTCCTGGGCCCGGGTCATGCCCACCATGCTGTCGAGCAGGTCCTGCAGCACGACGGCCGTGATCTCCTGGTTGTAGTTGGTCTTGATCACTTCGGCAATAGCCGCTTTCAGTTCGCTATATGTCATATCGTACGGTATTGTAATCCTGGTTGTAATCGAAATTGAAATCCCCGCCGTAACGGCCCTCGTACTGGAAGTGACGGTCCTTCTCCAGTTCGATCTTGTAGAGGTACATCGGGTAGTCGCCGTGGATCGAAGTCATCTCCGGCACGGCGCTCTCGCTGCGGGAATACTTCATCTCGTCGATCAGCACGAACGAGGTCGAGAAAATATAGTTGAGTTTGTCGGCAACCCAGTTGGGAACCCCGAACCCGCCGCCTACGCTGAAAATATCCTTGCGGTAAGGCAATGCCGAAAGCTGCTTGTAGCGGTCGCTCTGGTCGCGGAACCCTTCGCTGTCCACCGCAAACGAACTTTCGGAAGGCAGGAAACATCCCTCCACACGGAAATCGAACATCCGCTCCGGACTGAAAACGGTATCGAATTCGTCCCGCCGGTGGTTGTAGGTGATGCGTACCGTTCCCTCCTCGCGCACGGGCACCACCCGGAACGAACTGCGGGCCATGAGCCTGTCGGAGGTCAGCGCAATGTAGATTCCGAAGGTGTAGCTGCCGGGCGCCAGTTCATTGAGCATCAACTCGTAAACTTTTCCCTGCGTGCCCTGCTCACTGTTTTCGAACGCCTTGAGTTCGGTCGGGCTCAGCACAGAGGTTTGACCCGTATCATTATCGGTGATACAGGCTTTGAAGGAATAACGGTCGGTTGCGGCGTACTGGACACGAATCCGGTCCCACCGTACAAACTTCTGTTCGTAATGACACGGAGTCTGGAAATCGCGCCGCCAATCGTGCTCGAAGTTGAGCGAGCTGAGCGGAGAGATTTGCAGGTCCGGCGCAAAAGGGTAGATGATTTTTCCTTGTTCCATGGATCGTTCTTGCTTTTAGCAAAAATACGATACCACAGACCGCAAACCTCGGCTTTCAGCCTCGGGTTTTAGACAGTAGAGGGATGAGTTTTAGACATAAAAAAGCCCTCGAAAGAGGGCTTCAAGTTTATGGCAGTATATGATGTTCGTGAAGTAGTTTGTCCACCACGCCAGTTAGCGTCTTGCGTAACTCTGACAGCTCTTTTTCTGTTTTCAGTAGTCGGTGTGCTGCATACCACCCGTCGGCAAGGGCGCAGGATAACCGGGGAAGGATGTACTTTAGATTTTGCTGTACCGTCCAGTCGCTGTGATAAGTTAGCGAAACAGGCATATCACCGTAATAGGAGGTGCTGAACCCGAACCTCTGCTTGCAGTCTGCATGTATACTTTTAACTGATTGGGAGTAGCTCACGCAATACTTCTGCAACTCTTTCGCAACATACTCGCCCTCCTTACTGGTCGAGATCGCTTTCTCCATTTCGTTGAAAGCCTCGATATATGCTTCCTTGAACTGTGCGGCAACCTTTCCGGTGAATCCCATAACAAGGAACGTGAAGCCATCTCGGGTCATGTAGTAGAGAGGGTATTTATGTTGCCATCTGCTATCTATATCTCTGATATAGAAAGACAAGCCAAAATTGGCTTCTTTGAATGAAGCGCTACATCCCATGTCGTTGATCGCTCGGAGTACCTTAGAATGTTCTTTCTTGAATACCTGCGCCACCTGAAGTGACTAGGTTACGACCTGATTGTTCCGGACGGATACAAGGTCGTTCGAGCAGCGCGTAGCTGTGGTTGTGTGGTTAGGTAACATGCTGGTTTAGTCATTGTGGGCACAAATAAAAACGGTCGTGCCTGTCCCGTTGACTTCCACCAGCAAGGCAGTGGACGCATTAACGCTCCACACGGGGGTACACGACCGAAGTTTATAGATCGTTCACAAACAAGCATAAAAAATGCCCGCGATTCAAGCGAGCTCACACTCGCCTTGCTGCATAGAAGTCATTACAAATATAGGAAAAGATTTGGAAAGACAAAAAGATTATGTACTTTAAAATGCCTCCTTAAACTATGGTTATAATTATGAAAAAGATTTTGATTGGGCTTGTTGTACCTGTAGAGCCACCCGATCGTGTGAAAGAGTAGGTGTAGGACTTATCTGGCCACGCGAATATTTACAAATCCTTGAGCAAAAAGGTATTTCCCTGCAGGATTCCTTATTTTCAGTTTCAGAAGTGCACTTTTTTGATCAGGCGAGGTATTATTGTCTTGAATATGAATCTTAAATCTGTACACATTATTATAACATAGATAATTACCTGTAAAAAAAACCGAATACTCTCCCCATACAGGTTCAAATGAAACTATACACCAGGATTGATTGTTCTCAACAGCAACTAAATCATTGAAATTAAACCGATCTAAACCGCCAACAACTACATTACATGTCAATATCGCGCTACCATCAGTGAGGTCTATTATGTTATTTCGCTTATGCCATGCTTTTTGCAGTAATTGATCCTCTGGAAACCAAAAATCACACCATTGCACATCTGGATAACAATCGTATTTATAGGATTGATATATTGTGAAAGTACACTCCGAATGTATATAAGCTTTTTTTACGATATCAAAATGTTTACACACTAAAAATAATTCTATAACATCCGAAAAATCAGATTTATAATAACCGAAATACGGCATTTCCAATTTAAATCTCAATAGATCATCTTTAGTCTCAAGATAAGTGAAAACATACTTATCTGTCACTTTTAAGGTATCTCCCTCATGTAAAGATTTCGTGTCAATAGACTCATCAAAACGGAAGGATAACTCACAGTCTATACCTGCAGCGATGATAATGCTACAAGTGTCTCGTCCTGTGGTAAGCCCATATTCCGCCGCAAAGGTGTAGCCATTAGAGTTTTCCTCAGAGGTGAGTCCGGCCATATGATTACTATACCATAATACAAAAGGGCGTGTGGTTCTGCGTTTATTTTTTTCTATGTCTTCAGGCGTATTTGGTTTATAATATTTCGTCGGCATAAGGGTTATAGATCCAGAATTTTGAATGTCGAATCTAAAAATGTAGTAAGTATTCCCATTCTCTTGCACTTTTTCTTCCCACCCATTGTTAAGATTGAGCACACCATCACCAAATAAAAATCCCTTTGAACCGTTGTTAACTATGAAAGAATAGATTTTATCCGCTGACACATAGATAGGTGTGTCATAATCAGGAGTGTTATCTGCATTTTTAAAGTATCCGTCAAATTTAAGCACAACCACTGACTGATCAGCTTCTATAACTCCTGTATACTCCATATACTTCGGCAGCACAACCGGATCGGGCTTTGGAGTATCCTCCTCTTTTTTGCTACATCCAATAGCGGCCAGTAATATCAGCAGCATAAAGGTTAACTTTCTCATAATTTCTTACTTTATATTCACTAAAGTAAGAAATTATTCCCAATACTCCAATTCACTTCACCATTGACAGCTCACACCCGCCTATAAAAAAGCAGACATTTTCAGCCTGCCTTCGCATTTAGTACATTGATTCGCTTGTTCGTTTATAGGCGTAATCTTTATTTCCAACCCATTGTTCTATGGCTGTCTGAGATAAAGTGCCGATACGATATAAAGTATCATTGGATATATATTGGTAACAGATGGGTTGATTATCAATGATTAACTTGTATATTTTATACTTGCTATGCATAGGTCCGTCTTCAAAACGGTAGGATTTTCCATTTGACTTGTTATTATGTTTCTCCCCGGCAAAAATATAATAACTGATGAATTTGAAATTAACAGTAAATCCATAGTAAGGTTCCGTGTTTTTATCGTGGGGCACGGCATATTTCCACAATCCAATAAATTGCCGGTTTATCTCGTTCTGACGAATCTGATCGTCATCGTTTTCCACCTTATCGCACCCGAAACCAAGCAGACATATCCCTAAGACGATAATCAGTTTTTTCATATCACAAGAGTTTCTTGCAAAGAAAGAAATAATTGACAAAATAAAAAGCAGGGGAAAGCTTTTCCCTGCTTCCCTTATTCCTGCTCAACCACCCACAGCTGCCATTCCGTTTCGGATTCCAACGAGTAGTTTTTCAATAGTTTACTAACCAAACCCACCCGACGGACACCGTCGAAAACAGACCTCCCGGACATCGCCCAACATAAACGGAACAGGCCCCCAAAGGGGCCTGTTCCATAAACGATAAAACTGTCCGTTCTGCACTCAATTCCGCTCGTAAGCATATTTCGGATCACCCACCCATGTTTCAGGATGGGTTCCAACACTCCCCTCATATATCAAACCCTTGTATTTACAGATGAGACTGGCTTTCTCTTTACCGAATACCAATATATAGACTGTACCTTTGCTGCACTCCGGCCCCTTCTCGAAATGATAGGTTTCACCATCGTGAGACAATCGCATCTCATCACCACTACCTAAGAATACATGGTATCTGACATACTTGAAATCTGAGCGGAAACCAATATATTTACACTGTGATGATGGGTGGTCTACTTCTTGCCACAGCCCAAGAAGCTGATTGTTGATGCGGGTCTGTTCGGCCATATCGAGCGGTTCGCCTTCGTTCTTGTCCCAATCTGCGATTTTTTCAACCACAACAGGCAACCCGATTAACTCCTCAAGCCTCATTGCTCTTTCCATGATCTCCGTTTCCGTTTCTCCACATATAACAGAAGGCATATAATCCTTAGAATCAGGAACAGAAAATTTCCAACAATCTGTCTGAACTGAAGGAGTATCTTTTTTATCACAGCCTAAAATAAGACAGATCAATACACATAAAACGAGAAGGATCTTTTTCATAACGGAAACATTAGATTGGAATTATCAAATATAAAACGTTTTCCCTGTGATTCCAAATTTACAGGGACGCCCACAATTGCCATTCCGTTTCGGTCTCCAACGAGTAGTTTTTCATAATCTTTCGGATAAAACCCGTCCGCCGGACACCGTCGAACGTAAATTTTACAAGCCCGTTCCACTTTTCAGGCAAGGGTAAATCTTTGAAATTGCCTGTCGCAAAACTGTACGTCACCGGCCTGAACAGTTGGTCCGACGTGGCAATCTCCACATCCCGGTAAATATTCTCGGAGCCGATCGAGGCATTCCGGTTCATGTCCGTACCGGCAAAGCGCAGCCGGGTCGTCGTGATCCCCAGCAGGCTCTTGTTGGCCTGTACCAAGTAATAGGGATTGAACAGGGCGTTGAACATACTGACTCCGGTATCTTTGTCGGTAATTTGCTGTGTCTTGTAGGTAACATAGGTGCCTTTGTCGTCACTCAGCGCGACAAAGAAGATATCGTTATCGGAACTGTCGTCGGTCGATTTCGATTTGTTGTCCGCCTCGCGGCACAGCAGCTCGATCCCGATGGAGTCGGCCCGGTAGGGGCTGATCAGCTCCAAGGTCTTCTCTTCGCGCCGCAGGAAACCGGTCGTGTACTCGAACGTCCCGTTCGCCTCGGCCCGGCCGTTGACGCTTTCGTAATCCTGTTTATCGTAGCCGATCTTGACGTTCGTGTATGCGTAATCGTCCGCAGCGTCTATCTCTAATTCCGCCACTTCATCTCCGGAGAGCTCCAATGCGGTCGTCTCTTTTAGAAAATACTGATCCCTGGGCTTGAACAGGATGTGATTCCTGACGATCCCGTACTCGTACCCCAAAGCATGCATCCAGTCGACGAAATCGCTGAATTGCCCATGCAGGACGGCTTCTTGGAATCCCCGCAGGCTTTCGGCGGCACAGATCCTCACCTGTACCGGATACAATTCTCCCCAGTCGATTTCTCCTGTGTAAATCCGGTTTCCACTGTTCTGCTCCGTCATTAAATCTATGAGCTTTTGTAGTAAGTTTTGCGGATCGACTACGTTAATATCCTGTTCTTTATTTCGGGATCGCCCAATATAGGATAACGTTACCGTTGGGTCAAATTCATCGTCAGCCCAAACTGTTGCATAAGCCATAGTGAGACCATCATCATTAAACATCGGCGCATTGTCGTTAACCACTGCAAACGCCAAACAATCTCCCGCATTCATGTAGATGCCCGGAAATGCCGGGTGCTCCTGGCCTGCGGCAACCTCATAATCTCCATCTGAAATCCAGTCTATATTCCAGACGTAGTGCGGCTCGGGTGTAAGAGCCAGGCCCACATGGTTCCACGATTTAATGATTTTATAGCCAGATCCGATGCTTTTCCATAGCAATACGCATCGTAAATTCGCCGCATAATCAATGTTCTGAGAGTGATTTGCGCAAATCCTGGCTTTAATGGATACCGTGAACGGTCCCTGAAGCCCACCTTTCTCCGCCGACTGAAAGAAAAAAGAAGCCAGATCATTGTACTCGCCCGTGCCGTCCGCATCGCTGTGTTCCTGAGTTTGGAAAATATTTTCATACCCACCAGGAGTCATTTCGACAGTATTAACATTCATTGGCAAGGTTGCAATATCTGTATTTTTAACCTTAACTGTATAATAATTCCTTTCGCTTTCTGTCTTGCCATCCCACGAAGGGAAGGTCCACGATCCCCGATCCAGCAAACGCATCCGTTCGTAACGCCACTTCTTACTGTCGGCGATTTCGCTCACCTTGATGTCGTATTTCGTACTTTTCCGGGAGCTGATATACTCGGACAGATCGTCGTTGATGCTCTCGATTTCGACCCCGTTCCGATCGGCCTTGTAGGTCGAAAAGTCCAGGCGCATCTCCCTGACCAGCGTATAATCGTCCGAAAAGTCCGCGCGTTTGTAAATCCGGAACAAGGCTTCGGCATAAAACCCGTTGGTTTCGAACAGTTTTTCCAGCAGCTCCTTCGCGGCAAAATGGAACGTAATCGGGAACGACACCTCGGAGATTACCCCGGTGGTATCTTCCCGGCACTGTTCGATTTCGAGCTCTTTCCAACTGCCGACATCGTTGGTAACGTCGATCTCTGTGGCGCCGTCTACGACTACACCCTGTGTGTCGACCAGCGCAAATTTGGTTGTCGGTTTGGTAATCATCAGTTGAACGTTTTAGTGTGACGGAGGTTGGCCCGCAACGTATAGAACCGGCGGTTGGCGCGGTCGCGGTTCACCCCGAATAGGATCTGATTCAACACCCGCGTATTTTTCTCTTGGGTATTCACGATCCTGTCGACGTCGATATTGATTATCGTCCGGTTATCCGGCCTGCTATCGATTTTCGGCAGCGGGTCGAGCGAATCGATCGCATCGGCGACGGAAGGCACGAACAGGTCGAGGTTCTTCATCGCCTCCTCGACCGAAGGGAAGACCACCGACCGGGCGGGCAGGTCGACCAGCGTATCGCTGGCCGGAGTGCGGAACAGTCCGCCCGACGGGGTCATCACCACCTCCGGCCGGCCGCCGTCGCCGACCACGGCCAGTCCGCCGGGGTGGTTCCGGGTACCGGCAGCGTATTCGGGCAGGGGCTGAGCTATTGCGATACCTAATTGCGCAGCTCCGGCGGCAGCAACGATTCCGGCCAAAATAAAATTAGGCAATGCCTCCACCACAGCCGTGGCAGTATTCAGGATAATTTCGAAAATAGTTTTTTTCTTTTGCATCGCCGCTTTCTGTCTAGCCAGTTCTTTTTCCCGTTGCTCTTCTTTCTGGGCGATAGCCGCTTTTCGGGCATCGGCCTGCTCTTTAGAGATCGCACCCGACATCTCCAGTTCATCGACCCGGCTACGCTGCTCATCAGCCGCTTCTTGGTTCGCTTTCGACTCTCGGTCAATCCGTTCAATAGCAGCATTAAACGCTGCATCACTCACCTTTGCCCCCTCTTTGAAAAAACCGATGAGATCTGCTTTTACCTTTGCTCTGATTTTCGCTTTCTCTTCTTCTGTTTTTTCGGTCTGTTTAACCTCTTGCGCTCCCGTTGTCTGCACGAGAGCAAGAACTTCTTTCCCAATCGTCTCTTTAATCTTCAAAGTCTCCTTTCCGGTCAACACATTGGCGGCAATCAACGTATTGGAAGTGCTTTTCATGAGAGCAATGCGTTGCCGATCTATCTTTTTTTCCGTCTCCACCGCAATTTCCCGACGAGCATTTTCGTCCTCAGTCATCGCCAACATGGTTTGACCACCCTCACTTTCTATTTTAAGTTGCTCTGTAATAGACCGTGTCTCAATAGCGGCAATCTCGAACGCCAACTCTTCGGCAATGCGCTGTCTCTCTTTCCGGTTGCCGGCATCCACCTTCTGCTCCTGCGCCCGCTGCTTGATCAGCATATCTATCTGGCTCTGGGCGCTCGCCTGCAAGGTTTGTTCTTCATAAAGCACATAATCGTCGAGAGCCTTTTTCCGCACATCGTACGACTGGGTCGGATCGTTCGCAATCGCTCTGTTTTCCCGGCTCTTTTGCCCGGCCTGTATGGCTGGGTCTTTCCGTAAAGCACTCTGGTCCCCTCTGTCCCGTTCCAGGTTCTGCCGAAGCTGGGTATCGAGCAGTTTTTTGAGCTCCGTCCGTTTCTGTTCGGCCGCAGCCCGGGCATGGAGCGCCTGGGCATACGCCTGTGTGGCGGCGTCTACCTCCTTTTCCGCCTTCGCCAGTTGTTTGAAGCCTGCCGGACCTTTACTCAGTTTGATTTGCAGCTTGTCCAGCGAGGCTAACATCTGGATCAGCTTCCGGTTATCCTTGTCTATTTGGTCGCCCAGCATCGCGAGTCCCTTGGCAACCGCTTTGTAAACCAGCGTATTATTTGCTACGTTTGTCATATCTCAATGTGTTTTTATAATCCTTTAAATAACCGGCATACTCGGCCAGCGAAATATCCGGCGTCAGACGAAATCCCGCATGTTTGCTGAGAGCCACCAACTGATCGTTGAATTCTCCCGGCGTGCAGCTCTCCCGGCCGTTCCCTTCGAGCAATGCTTCGTAACGGCGTTTTTCCTCACGGATTTTGATTTTCAGGGCCCGGATTTTCGCGTCGATCCTTCCGGCGAGCTTTCTCCATCCTGTTTCGTCTCCCGGCAGCGCTTGCACCGGAAGACCGTTGCGGTTAAGAAAACGCAACACTGCCTGGGAAAGCGACAGCTCCTGCTCTTCCCTATCTTCCGACCGTCCCTCTCCGTCCGCCGCCGGTGCGTCCAGTTCATTTTCCCACGCCTCACGCCGGGTCAGCTCTGCCGCCAGCAATTGGGCGGCTATCGACAATCCTAGAATCCGCATCCGGCACAATTGCACTTCCCGTATCCGGTTGTTCAGCGAACGGCAAAGCGCATTTCCGGAGAGTTCGTGAAATTCTGCAACGAGCGCCATGCGGACCTCTTGCAGCACCTCTTCGGGCGGATTCCCCCCGATCACCAGCGCCCGCAGGTTATCGTTACACACCATCTCGATATAGGCCCTCAGCGGGCATTTGTTGCAGCTGTCATACAGCGTATATGAACTCCCGGACCCGTCCGGGCTTCCCGGCTTTGGTCCAGCACTCTTTGCGGTCGCAGTAGATTTTTCCATCCTGTTCGTAAATGACATAGTCCGTTTTTTCGAGACCGGCAAGACGTTCCGCCAGCCTCTTTGTTTTTGAATATTCGCTATCCTTGTGTTTGAAGCATCCGCAGGCCATAATCCGAATTTACAATACATCCAAATCCTCAATCCTTATCAATCATCTTCCGAAACGCCCCCGGAAGCAACCGCGTTCCCGACCGGAAACCTGTTTCAGCACGCAGTCGCAACATGCTGTTCGCCCAACCGTCTCACAGGCCTTTCTTCCAGCGGCGACATCGGGGAGCCAATGTGGCAAAGGGTGCGAGGCCCGAAAGCCGCCGCACCCTCCGGCTGTCATTTATGAAGAAGGTTGGATTTTCTTCCTGGGAGGTTTCACCGTCTCGTAAACTTCGGTGATCCGCTGCGTTAGGGTTTTCTCGTCGAGTCCGGTCCAGGCGAGGCTGCGGGCCGTGTCCCTGATGTAAGCCTCCTTTTTCGCCGTGCGAATGGCCTCCTCGTTGAAATCGATCGAGAACGTCCCGATTCTGACCTTCATTATGCGGACGCGCTGACGTCGGCGTACTCCCCGACGCCGTCAAGACCGAGGATGTCACCCGCCTCAAGGACGCTGGCGGATGCCACACGGTATTTGCCCGCAGGGGCGATCGACAGCAGTCCGGTAGCCGAGTCGAACGTCGCGGTGATCGCCGCCGTGCCCGAATCGTTGATAAACATATTGGCTTTCCACTTGTCGCCGTACTCTGCGGTAATATCCTCGCCGCCGCAGGCGGTCACTACCGAAGCGGTCCCGGTCGCACCGGCCTTCAGCGCTACGCCGATCAGGCCGTCCGGCACGTTGGGCAGGCCCACCTCGAAGGCGTGCATGTTCTTCTCCTCCGACTCGTTGGAAGGCGTGTAATAGGCGTACAGCGAAAGGTTGTAGGCCGTCGAGCCGTCGGTCGGGGTCCGCACCGCGTAGAGCGTAGCCTCGAAACCGGCAAAGTAGTTCTTGCCGTCGCGCACCACTACGGTACCGTACACGAACCCTTCGTCGTCGACCCGCAGCACGCGCATTTTGCGTTTGTTGAACTTCGAAATCTCTTTGTAGAGGCAGTCGCCCGCATCGACCTGGTAGGCGATGTTCTTTGCCGTGAGGTTGGTCGGAACCGGCCCGCCGTAAGTACCCAGGTCCGGCGCATTGACCTCTCCGCCGTTGATGGTCATGCCGACCACGCCTTTGATGGGATACATCTTCAGCGCATCGGCCGTGGTGACATACCCCGACAGGCCCGACACGAAATCCTCCGACTCCATCGGATAGAGGGCGTTTTTGCCCGTAATGAGCAGCGCCGATACTTTGCCCTCTTTCTTGGGGCAGCTGCCGATACCCGTGTAGGGGGTTCCCATCGCGCCGCAGTTGCTTTTGATTGATCCTAACATAATAATTTGGTTTTAAGGAATGAATAAAATATTGATTTGGTGAAAAGGTTCAGACGGACAGGAGATCCGCAATATTCTCCGTCACCCGGTCGTTCTCCGTCGCGATCTGCTCCAGTTGGCGCTGACACAGTGGCTTGAGCACGAGCGAAAGGTTGTGCAGTTCGATCGCATCGACATGCTCGCCGTAGAGGTCTTTGATCTGCGCCGCATTGCCTCCCGTGGTGAACACCTCGTAATAGTCGTGCGGAGGCAGGCCGTAGTCCGTCAGGAAGTAACCCGACAAGGCCGCCTGCCGCATAAATTCGTCGTAGACCGGACGCAGCACCTTCTCGAAAAGTTCGGCCTCGCGCTCCCGGGTCGTCCACGTGCTTTTCACCGAACCCGCAATGGCGAGGTTGTAGTTGAGCGTCACCGCATCGCCCTTCCTCTGCTGGCGGATCGACTGGAAATTCAGCACGGCGGGAAACTTCAGCATAGACCCGTTCACGACCTCTCCCAGTTTAAGCAGTACCGCCGAAATTTCGGCCTGCGTGCCGGGAAAGTGCCAAAAACCGAACTTCCCGTCCACAAGACAGTTCGGGGCGTAGTAGTACCCGGCCAGTGCGTCCAGAAAGGCTGCGTTGCGGTTCAACGCTTCGCGGGTGCGCCAGACGAGCGACCCGATAATCGTATTCGGAGAAACAGTCATAGATTGAATGTATTGATTGGTAAGAACCGTTCCCGGCAGGTAAAGTATATGCTGTCGAGAAACATTATTTCGCTGCTTTGGCCGCGGTTATTTTTAGGCGCCGCCACCCGGTTCCGCCGCAGGAACTTTCAGCGCCGCAAAGCCGGGCGAATAGCCTTCACCGCTCCAGGTGAAAAACTACAGGCCGGCCGGAAAAACCTCGATCTGATCCAATTGGAGAAACCCGTTCGTGCGGTTGTTATCCATCAGCAAAAATAGGTCGCCCATAAGCGAAAAAATCAGAAAACAGCCTTGAGTTTTAGACAGTAGAGGGATGAGTTTTAGACATCGTCCATCCTCTTCTGGTATCCGAGCGCTTTGCGGTCCCCGATTTCAAGCAACCCCTCGGCACGCTGGATACCATGCACAATTACGCTATGCGAACGCCGGTTGAACAGCCGGGTCAGTTCTACACAGGAAGCATGCCGGTCGCGCAGCCTTTTCCAGATCAGTTGTCTCACAATCGACAAATCCGATCTGCGGCTACTTCCAATAATCTCCTCCAGGGAAAATCCACATGCCGCTGCATACCTTTCAACGATTTTTTGCATATTTCTTCTTTTAGGACAATTTATCTCAATTCGCACGTTTTAAAATCCACCGTCAACCGGTAAAATCCCAGCACATCCGATCCGATCAGTCCTCTTACGTGGCATAGACGAAGGGGACACGGTCGGAGACGATCTTGCCCGGCTTGTTCTTGTTGAGCTCACAGGCGGCAAGAATCACGGCTGCGAGTAAGGATAGGTAAAGTAACTTTTTCATGTGCCGGAACATTAAAAATTCACGTCTGTATAGTAGTACCAGTATTTTCGTATAGCTTCAAAAGAACACTTGAAATGCTCTGCGGCTTGCCACATGGTGTCGACTACTCCATTCGGGCGGCAAATTCCTTTCTTTGGCCTGCCGTGTATTAACACGGGATTCTGTTGCTTGATCCACTCCCTGACCGCAAGCGCCCGCATTCGTGTTTCATCCAAAATGCGGAGTTCGGCCAACCTGGCGAATAAATCTTCCGGGGTTTGTACGCTTTCCCGTATTTGTCGGAATAGCTCTTTTTCGTAGGTGGTCTCCATATTTCAGGTTTTTTGTTATTTTTGCATCGCCCTTGATTCCATAGTCGGGGGCAGGGTTAGTAGTAATAGGTTGGAGGGTGAGGCGGACACCCTCCGTTTTATTTTCCGCCTTGCGGCATCCCTGCCGCGCTCTGATGCGGTCTCGCGCCATCCGGGTCAGGCGGCTGAACGGTGTCGCCTTCATTTTCGCAGGCTTGTCTGTCGGGGAGATCGTCCGGTAATCGATCCGCTGCTCTTTGCACCGCGTTTCCCAAATCGACGCATCCCGGTTGACCGATCCGGCCCCCTGCAGCTCCTCCCGCCCTGCATTGCCATACCACTTCCGCAACCGGGCATCCTCGATGCGGAGTTTGATTTCGTGCCCCGTCTCCAGGGCGATATTCCGGCAGATCAGCACCCGCTCCATCGCGCGGGTAGTAGTGAGTGGATGGCCTCGACAAGCTCCTTTTTATCGGTTTAAAACGGCAGGCCGCTGCCGGGTGTCCATGTTTCGCCATTGGGAAAATCGGCCTGCCGCTGCTGCTGCGGTTGCAGCCAGTCGGAGTTGTCGAGTAGGTTGATGCCCCCCGGCGGGACCTGATACCGGCCATTGCGCGGGTTGTACTGGAGCAGCACGCCCTCCGACACCGGATGCCCGAAGTTTTTGAAACGCACTTTCGTCGGAATCAGCTTTGTTCGGTGATTCACGAAATCACGGTACACCGTCAATCCGTAGTCGGCCTTGTTGTAAAAATTGGCCGATCCGCTGATATCGTACAGTGTCGGCGGCGGATATATGCCGCTGCTGAGCTTCTCCAGTTTTGTCGGGTGAGCGACCAGATGGACCAATACACCGTACCGTTTGGCAAATCGCGAGAGTTCGTCAAGAAACCGTCCGACATACTCCGATCCCGTTTCATTCCTGTCCCGTTTATGCTCCAGGCTGTTGAACGGGTCGATCACGAGCTGCTTGATTCCCCTGCGCTGTACGAACTGTTTTGCACGGCCCAAAATGTTTTCCAGGGTAGGTTCCTCGTAGGGATCGAGCCAAAAGAAATGATCTCCGATGTAGTCGAATACACGGTCGAACTCCTCGCGGCTCATGTCCGACTGTTTGAACGACTTTCCGATCAGCTTTTCCGCAATTTTCGCATAGTGGCTTTGGATGGGATAATTTTCGGGCGAAAAAAAGAGCGTTTTCCAGTCGTGGCAAACCGCCAGCAAAACTGTCACCATGTCGAGCATTTCGGACTTGCCGTGCGACGGAATGCCTGTCCACACAGCGAGTTGCGACACCTCCCAACGGATCACCTCATCGATCTCGGCAATGCCGGTCCGGTTCCCTTCCGGCAGTCCGTGCCGATACATGGCAAAAATATCGTCATAACGCTCGGAAAGATTTATATATCCTTGGATCGGAATCTCCTGCGCCCCCTCAATCACTTCCCGGACCGCAAGCCCACCTTCGGCAATCAGCAGCTCGTTTGCGTCCTTGCGCCCTTTGTAGGTCACGATCAGGCATTTTTCCGAGCCCAGCCGACGCACCAACTCATTGCGCAGCTTCAGCCCCGCTTCGTCGAAGTCGGCGGCAATGTAGAACCGCTCGATGTGACCGAGATTATCGACGTAGTTGTCGAAGTACGTTAAATCTGTCGCCCCGGCACCGTTCGGAACTGAAACCACATTCTTGTACCCGGCCTCGATGAAACTGAGTGCATCCATTTCCCCCTCGCAAATGATCAACTCCTTCGACGCTGCGATACAATCGAAATTGTAAAAAATCAACTCTGCACCCTTAACCATCCGGAACGACTTCTGCGGCCCCCGGTACTTGATGTTGACGAGCCTGTCACCGACGAAATACGGAAAGCAAATCACTTTCGTATCCCTGCCGTACTGCGGCATCCACTCCTTGTCCGAATAGATCCGCATCTCCCGGAGTGTAGCCTGCGAAATCATCCGTCCCTCAAACCATTTCACGGCTCCATCCGTAAGCCCTGTTTTATTCTTCCACACCGGAACGGCGTAATCCTTCGACTGACGGGATGTAAGCTGCGTACGGGACGAAAAAGTGGCGTCACAGTGGCAGCAGTGACCGACCCCCTTGTCAGCATTCCACACGAAACACTTGTCGCGCTTCTTTTTGCGGGTTTCGGAGCACACCGGACAGGTCATATAGTTCTCACCGTGCGACCGTGCCGGGCTAATCTCGTATAGCTTCTGCGTTTTGGTTTCGACGATAATCATAGCTAAAGCGGAATTTTGTAATCCATAGCCGAGTTGTGGTGCGATTGATCCTTTTTACGCCTGTTTTCCCAGGTCCGAACCGCTGCCTGCCAGTCACTCATGCGGTTACGGCCCACCTTCCAGCCAACAGCGCTGTAATGGTCGATGAAAGATTGAGGGTCGATACCGTTTTGGCGTTTTTCGCAATAAACCGCAACCTCTCCAACGCTCGGAGGCATGAATCGATGACGGCGCGCACGCTTCACCGCTGACGCACCAGCTTCACTTTGGACTGCATCCTCCGTGCGGTCGTCATGAATAGCACTGCCCGGTTCCTCTGGAAAAATACCCTTCCTACCTCCCCCGCAAGGGGGGACTATAGGGGGAATATTTCTTTTTTCCCTTTCATTTACTTTACTTTGGGGCGTTTCTGTCGACAATAACTCCGACTGTAAGGGGTTTCCGTCGACATCAACTACCAAATAGGGCATTTCCTCTGTTCCGGTGCGCCGTCTGGCAACGGACAGGTAGCGCTTCTGTATCCCCCGACTCGTTAGGACTCCCACCGAATCAAACAGGGCTTTATCAAAAAACTCCCACCTGACCAAGCGGTTTACTATTTTGTCGAGAAGATCCGGACTGACGCCCGGAAGATCGCGCAGGATTTTCAAGCGTAACATGTCACTCCACAAGATGAAATACCCGTTACGGTATATCGCACAAAGCAGCTTAACAGCTACAATTTCCCCTTTCAGTCCAAACTCGCCCGATATGGCCGCTATTTTCTCGTCCTCGAAAAAGTCGACATCAAAAGGGAAATAATCCAATCCTTTCTTTGTAGGTCTTGCCATTGTTATCAGCTATTCGCCTTCAAGTATTCTCTTCGCCCCGTGGCCACGCTGCATTGCATCGCTAAACTCGTCCAGCGCCCGGGTAAGATGCCGGTTCCATTCTGTTTTGCTTGAGGGTGAATAAGTCCATTGCTTAAGCTTTTAAAAAATCTCCGTTCACCCTGAATTTTTTGCCGGTGTCAATGGTTAACCCTCCGGCAGCGGATCGTATTCCGGGAACTTTGTATTCACTTTTAGGTACTACCAATGGCGCCCCACCTAGTTCGAGCTTGTCGATTTCACCGCGTACATGGATACTCTTTTCCATTATTTTAGCTACATTTGTTTAGCAACTTATTTGTTATTGCAAATGTAAACACTAAATTTACATTTAGCAAATAAAAAGTGAATTATTTTTTCACAAAAACACACAAGACATGCATGACGATACGATAGAGAGGTTTACGGCTGCAATAGACTGGCTTAAAAAGAACCGGATTATATTATCTCAGGTTGAATTCGCCGAAAGAGCACATTTTAATCCCAGCCAGATTTCCGAAATGCTTAATGGGAAACGCAAAATAAGTGAACGAACAATTCACAAGATATCCGCGGCTTTCCCTGAGATTAGTAACGCTTGGCTGCTCACCGGCGAAGGCGAAATGCTGAAGCATGAATCCCCTACAGAATTAAAGTCGAATACAAGCATCCCATTTTACGACATCGATGTGACTGCTTCCATTGCCGAAGCATTCCACGATACACCTGAAATACCGCAATACTATATTGACTTTCCTCCTTTGAATGACTGTACAGCAGCGTTTCCCGTATTCGGAGAAAGCATGGAGCCGGATTTTTTTGCAGGAGAAGTGGTGTTGGTGAAAGAGATCACCAATGTCGATTCCATGTTGTGGGGCGAACCTTATCTGGTGATTACCAATGCAAATTGCGATAATTTGCGTACGATCAAAAATGTTTATTTATCCGAGGATCGGCAATATTTCATTTTACGCGCTACAAACCCTCGTTATTCCGGAGATACGATCATATCGCGCAATGATGTACTCAAAATATTCCTCGTAAAAGGAAAAGTGAATAGAAGGCAGTTGTAGACGAGACTTTTTTCTCCAAATAGATCTTATAGACCTAACTTAAACCCTAAATACCATGGACTTCAAAGATCAGATCAAACAACTAAGCGAACGTGTGGCCAAGCTAAAAGAAAATATTGGCACCGAAGAAGCCACTAAAACTGCTTTTATTATGCCTTTTATTCAGGCATTGGGATATGATGTTTTTGACCCCACGGAAGTGGTTCCGGAGTTTACCTGCGATTTAGGCATCAAAAAGGGCGAAAAAATCGATTACGCTATCTACAAAGATGGTCAACCGATCATATTGATTGAATGTAAGAATTGGAAAGAATGTCTGGATGGCCACAACGGACAGTTGTACCGTTACTATCAGGTTTCCAATGCCAAATTTGGATTATTAACTAATGGCATCATTTACCGTTTTTATACAGATTTGGTTGAACCCAATAAGCTCGACAATAAGCCGTTTTTTGAGATCAATATGGAAGATTTACGGGAGACGCATATCGAAAAACTTAAGGAATTTCACAAAAGTTATTTTGATCTTGACAAGATACTCAATACGGCCAGTGAATTAAAATATACTAACGAAATTCGGAATGCAATAGCCAAAGAAATTGCCAATCCCAGTGATGAATTTGTTAAATATTTTGCAAAACCTGTATACACGGGACGATTTTACGACGACATTTTTTGTCAATTTCGCGAAATCGTCAAACAGGCATTCAAACAATACATGACGGATTATGTGAATGAACGCCTCAAATCGGCAATTTCTCCAGATGTTTCGATTCCATCTGAAACTCCAGCTACCTCTACCGTTGAATCATCTCCATGCGAATGTTCCGAAGCAGACAAAATTGTCACGACAGAAGAGGAAATGCAGGGCTTTTATATCGTAAGAGCAATTTTATACAATAAAGTCGATGATATCAACCGGGTCATGCACCGTGATACTCAATCTTATTTTGGAATTCTATTAGACGATAATAATCGGAAACCAATTTGCCGCTTACATTTTAATCGATCAAATAAATATATCGAAACGTTCGATGCTGAAAAGAAGGGGACTAAGCATTTATTAACTTCCCTCCAAGATATTTATCAATATGCAGACATTATTAGAACCACCATTGATATCTATGACGCATAACATCATACGGGCACTGTCACCATACACACAGCCTGAAGCCGGGTTGTCCAGAGGATGGATTGCCCTGAACAAAGCAATAAGATCATGAACGTTACTCGATTCCACCGGCAACAGATGCTATAAAAACCTAAACTTTACGATTATGAAATTCATTTTAATCTTGTGCGCATGTTTGACACTGGCAGCATGTACATCTAACCAAAAATGGGAGTACAAGAGTATCACGATCAAGGGAATTGACGAATCGAAATTCAAGCCAAATCAATTCAACTACGATTCAATCATGCTTGTATTAAACAGAATGGGTAATAACGGATGGGAGATTGTAACTTCATTTCCCGAGATAGGCACCACACACCCGAATTTTGGAAATGAAGAGTATGTAACCGGCCTTCAGCCCAATGTGAAAACACAGAATATCATTTTACTGCTTAAACGGCCGCAGTCGGCAGAAATAAAGAAACAATTCCAAACTAAAAAATAACCTTTGCCATGAAATATATCTTCATACTTTTATTTGTATTGGCATGCACATCCTGCAGCAATGTAACCAATCAAGATAAAGCTGTCGCATCAAAGGAGTATACTACACCTGAAGATCTAATCAAATATTGGATTTTCGATCGAAATCCAGATGATGCCCCTTTCGATGAGAGTCATTTTAGAAAAAATCATCGCACAGAGATAGAGAGTACTTTGAAAGTGAATCGAATTGACACTCTGTCCAAACTTTATACCGTTTTCTATTCATATACAGTAGGTTCCGACATAGTGCGAAATTGCATCACCTTAACCTCTTTAGATGGAAAATTACTCCTTACATTTCCTACTTATATTCCGACGTATGATGCGGATGACGCTAAAAAAGCTATTGAATTAAACAAAACAAGATACGATATTAGCAGCGATATAAATTTCAAAAATCTTTCGAATCAAATGGACAGCTGGGTCAAAGATACGAAGCAGATATGGTGGGAAGAAGGATCCATAAACCGCTTTTAAAAAAGCAAACGGCTGCATCCCTCTGGATGCAGCCGTTTGCTTTCCTGTAATCAACATAGCGCTCACTGCACTGAGACTCGCTGTAAAGCTATAAATTATTTTGTCGCTTCCATCTAAACTGTCCTAACACCTGTTCATTCGCCCTCCAAATCACCGACCCATCCCGGTCTATATAAATAATCCCGGTCTATATAAATATCTGTCACGCGCATATCCCGATCAACATGATTTAATGCCTCGTGTACGGTCGTTTAAATGTCGCCATACCGCTTATTTTTCGTCCACATTTACCCGTAAATATACTTAAATCGTTCGGAAAGTGCGGACACAATTTTAAAAATCGAAGATGAAACCGAAAGCGACAGCAACGAAAAACGCCTGTAGATCAATACCTACAGGCGTTTAATACAATCGTGATCCCGGGGCGGTTCGAACGCCCGACCCACAGCTTAGAAGGCTGTTGCTCTATCCAACTGAGCTACGGGACCCTACAGACTTCGACTTCGAAGCGCCGCAAAATTAACGGTTTTATTCGGTTTCTCCAAAAGCGGTTCTCCGGTTCCCCGAAAATCAACACGGGAAAGACCCGCAACATCCTCCGCATTGGCAAACAGCGGTCCGCCGATCAGGGCATCGCCCAACGCAAATGCTGCGGTCGTAAGCAGACGGTCTCCTTTTTCAACTTTTGCCCCGAGCCGATTCCATCCGCTGCGGGGCGGCCCGTGCCGCACTCCGGACGTCAAACCCCGGAATGCCATCCGGAACGCCTGTGCGCTATCTGTTATTTGATCCAGACATTTATGATTTCCCCGATAAACATCGTATTGAGCGGTTTCGTATTCCAGTTGGCACGTTCCGCCGAATCGACAATCGCACCGGGAGACAACGACTGCTGCATCAGTTTGCGGCATTCTACCACCATCCACGCCTCACCGAAAGCTTTGGCGCCCGACGGAGTCGTGACGGGAGTCAGTCCCGTCGCCCTTACCTTGTCGGTATCGCTGCCCGAAGTCGTCCCGCAAATCTGCAATGCATCCCGGTAGGCTTCGGTATAGAACGACAGCGTATAGGTATCCCCTTTATCGAGTAACTGCCAGGTATAACGCAGCGGCGAAACAAAGCAGAAAGCCACCGGCTTGCCGAACAACACGCCCAAACCGCCCCAGCTGGCCGTCATCATGTTGAACTTCGCGTCATTCCCTGCCGTCACCAACATCCAGTTATCGTTCAGCATCTTGATGATATTGCCGGGAATCTGCTGCGGGGCAATACGCTTATAACCGGGTAATGCCGTCCCTTCACCGGTTTGGGTGTCAGCGAGGCCGGCCGGTTCCGTCTGTGTTTCGGGCAAAGGCAGCGGCGTTTCGGCCACCCAATGCCCCTTTTCCTCGGGAACAGCGGGCGGAACGACTGCCGGAGCGGTTGCGACAGCCCCTTCAACCGGAGCAGGAGCGGGAAGCGTTGCCGCAGGAGCGGCAGGAACCTGACCGGACTGTACCGGAGCCGTTTGCGAAGCGGGGAACATGACGCTCGGCGCCCCCGTCATCCCGGCTTGAACCGGAGTTTGTGCAAGCTGTAAAACCATGAACGATCCGGTTAGTCCGGCGAACAGTTCATCCACGCGATCCACCGTTTTAATACGCTGGCGGCGCACTCCGGGATAGACTTTGGTTTTATTTTTATCCAGCGCGTAATCGTCGGAAATCCACCCCTCCGCCATATGCGTCTCATTATCATAGACGTATTTGAGGCGTGAAACCTCCAGGACACATTTCCCCGGAGAGCAGATATAACGTTGCAGGAATGAAAAATCCGCCCGGTCGAGCGAAAGACCCCGATCGACAAAAACCAGATACTCCTGGTTCTGCACGTAGATCTCGCCTTTGGCTTTGTCTTCACGCACGATATTGCGATTCAGAATAATATCCTGATCCTGTTGCTCGGAACGGACGAGCCACTCTTTCACCTTATCGAAAATCTGGTCCTGCGACCACCCCGGCAACTCGAGTTCCCGGCGGAACACCACTTTACCGTTTACTTCCGGAACGGCTCCGGCCAGATAATAGTTCTCCGGCTGTTTTTGCGTGAAGGTCTGGCCCTCTTTTTTGTCATTGGCCCACCCGGCTTCGGAGAGCGCCAGCACACACAATGCCGCGCAACAAACCCATCGTAATACCCGCTTCATAAGCATCTCTTTTGTATTTTATCCTGCCCGCCAAGAACATACCTGCCTCTTGGCCTTTATTATCCGAAACGCGGAAACGCCCGCTTTATTTTGGGTCCAGCGCTTCCCCAAAAACATTCTCCGGCTGTCCCGTTTGATTTCGCACCGCCGCTATTTGACCTTCGCCACGAAATCGACCGCTGCGCGGCCCGCCGCGATCCGGAAACCCGAACCATCCCGGAGCGGGACGCCGGCCGAACATTTGACGACCTTCATCCCATCGGGCAACAGGCAATGGACTACGGTTTGTACCGGTGCGCCGTCTGTCGGAAAATCGATCCGTCCGACGATTGCCCCCTTTTTTTTGTCGTAACGCATCCGGTACGAAAGGTCCCCGAAACGGGTCGAAGCGCGCTCGATGCCCACTTCCTCCCCGCTGCCGAGCCAGCCCCGTGCAATACCACGCCCCAAATGTAACACATTATCCTGTTCCATCACCAACATATCGCGCATAAACCGCACCACAGCCTCGGGCGTCCACAAATGCTGAAGGTCCCCCGAAATCTGTTTTGCGCCCGGAAACTGCCCGCGCTCTTCGCACCACGAATAAAACGGGGTAGCGTGGTTCAGCACCGCATACAGGTAAGCGTTGGCCTGGTCCGGCTCATCGCGCATCAGGTGTACCTGGCCGAAATCGTTCAGCGTAATGGCTACCCACATGCCGTCGGCCATCCATCCCGTGTGAACCGGCAACCCGCCGGGACTTTCGCGTTTCTTATAGTGATTCATCGTATTCTCCATCAACGGATCGCGGGCCGGCAGCAATCCGGTCGGATAAACCGACGCCAACAGCCCCCAGCAACTTCCCGTTCCGGTCGCTTTGCCCGGTATCGAAGTGAGGTAACGGTTCCCGGCCGAATCCGTAACCGCCCCGAGTTCCATCGCCGTCAACAGGTCTCCGCGCGCTTCATCGTAAATCCGCTTCAGTTCGCGGGCATCGTCGGTTTTGTCCAGAATCAGCGCCGCGCGGTAAGCCAGCGAATCCGCATATACCGGCCAAATGTTGTGCGTATAGTAAATACCGTAGTGACTGCCGTCGTTCCGCAGCCCTCCGTCGCCCATCCCGCGCGGCATCAGGCCCCATGTCAGCGGGCGCGTGCCGTCGGGCTGCAATATCTTGGTCTTTTTGCGCTGTTCATGCTGCCAGCGCGAATTAGCCAGCAATTGCGGATAGCGCCGTTTCAGGAAAGCCGTATCGCGTGTATGGGCGAAATGTTCCATCAGCGACCAGGCCTTGTAACCCGCCCCGGCCCACATCAGGTGTCCCCATCCGCCCGGCTCGGTCCAATCGCCCTCGGGCGTCTGCAAATCCCAGTTCACCCGATAACCGCTCTCGGCTTCGTCATGCAGTCCGGCCTGATCGAGAGCGATGGTGGCGATCGACGACTCGAACGCATTGGGGCCCGTGCGATAACCGTTCGTCCCGGGCACAATGGCGATATACCCCCGGCCGACCGGCTCGCGCATGATGAAAATATCGGACAATCCGGCATAATAGGCGTTCACGACCCTTTGATCGGGTACGATCACCCGACTCGCACGAGCAAGCAGCTCCTCCCACACGCCGACCGCCTTCTCATATTCGGCCGCCCAGTCGGTAGCACGCAATTTTTCGACATCCCCGTTTCGCACATAGCTGTCGTAAGGACGGATCAGCCAACCCGTGCGGGTCTGGCCGGGTGCGACCGTCCACTCCATGTTCACCTGCGTATTCATCACCGGATCGAGCGGGTAAGCATCGGCACCGAGTCCCAGCACCACCACCTTGTCCGCCGGAGCATCCCACCCCGCCAACAAATGATCGGTCGGCAGCGTCGGATCGATCCAACCGGGATTGTAGCCTTTGAAATTTTTGGGGCAGACGACCGGCAGCCGCACCTGTTGCGGCTGGTCGGTGCTGTTGCAGGCCGTCACTCGGATGATCCCTGCTTTTTCACCGCCCGCAGCCTCGAGCAGCACCGATACGCCATCCCGTTCATAACGGTTTTCCAGCACCGGCAGCCAGCCCATCGCCCGCGTCCAGGTGCTGTGACCGAACGGCCGGCCGTTCAACTGCGGCACGATCTCGATACGCCAGTTCGCTTTGATCTCACGCATCGAATCATAAGGGTAGAAGTCCAGGTTGTCATAGGTCCACGAAACGGTCAGCTTGCCGTCCTCGGCATCGAGCAGCGTTTTGTCGCTGCTGTCGGGCAACGCGACCGTCATGCGGTGCGGAGTCGTGAACGCATAGAAAAAGTTGACCGGCTCGGTCCGCCACACAAAACTGCCCGTTGCGGATTGACCGTCCCGGCCCGTAAATGTATAGTCGACCGTATAATCCCGATCGCCTTGCAGCACCGCATCGGTCGAAAAGATATTCCCGTCGCCCGGTTTCAGTTCAAACGGGACGGAACTCTCGTGGCAGGCTACTCCCTGCGGATCGCGCACGATTACCCGGACGGTTCCCGGGCGAATCGCAGTGCTTTTATTGTCGAAATGGATATTCAGCCGGACACGGCGTGCATCTTCGGGCACCGCCTTGGTCACCGAATAGTTCGCTTCGACAGCAGCTGGTGTACCGATAACTCCCGATTCGGCGGAAGTCTGTGCCGTAAGCGGATTTTGGGGATTTTGCGCCGCAAGCGGCTGGATAGCCAGCCCCAGGCAGGCCAATGTCAACAGTGTTCTCATAAAGTCAGTGGGAGAGGTTAGGGTTAATGCGGTTAAAAATAACGATATTCTGCGGGATAAACAACAGGAAAACCCGCTGTGAACCAATTTCCACACGATTCGGATACGGAGTTAAAATAATATCAAAAAAATCGTTACATTTGTACCAGTTGGAAAGTAAATAAAACCTAAAATGCCCATACAGCATGATGAGGTAACGAAACATAAAAAACCCGATTGGCTCAAGATAAGACTCCACAACAACGAGGGGTACAGCCAGGTAGCTCATATCGTCCGGGAGCATGGACTCCACACGATCTGCAGCAGCGGCAGGTGCCCCAATCAGGCGGAGTGCTGGAGTCGGCGTACGGCCACTTTCATGATTTTGGGAGAAATTTGCACCCGTTCGTGTAAGTTCTGTGCAACAGCCTCCGGGAAACCGTTACCACCCGACAGCGACGAGCCGCGCAAGCTCGCCCGTTCGGTCTCTTTGATGGGACTGAAGCATTGCGTAATTACCTCCGTGGACAGGGATGACCTGCCCGACGGGGGTGCCTCCCATTGGGCCGCTTCCGTGCGTTCCGTACGGGAATCCAACCCCGATACCACCATAGAGGTACTGATCCCCGATTTCGACGGCAAGGAAGAACTGATCGATATCGTTCTCGCCTCTGCGCCCGACATCGTGGGGCACAACATCGAGACGGTCGAACGCCTCACGCCGCAAGTACGTTCGCGCGCCAAATACGAGGTCAGCCTCAACGTACTGAAACACATCGCCGGCCGGGGTGCCACGGCCAAAAGCGGCCTGATGCTGGGCCTCGGCGAAAGCGAAGCGGAAGTCCTCGCGACGATGGACGACCTGCTGGAAAACGGCTGCCGGATTCTCACGATCGGCCAATACCTGCGCCCGACGCTCAAACACCTGCCCGTAGCGCAGTACGTCACCCCCGAAAAATTCGCGTGGTATAAGGAAGAAGCGCTCCGGCGCGGTTTCACCTATGTCGAAAGCGGCCCGATGGTACGCTCTTCGTACATGGCCGAACGGGCCATGCAACGCTGCCGGGAAGAGAACAAAGCGGGTGCGGAACATTCATCCGACGCGGTCGCGGGCGGCACATGCCGCGCAGCGGTCCGATCCGAACAATAACAAAACACCGATGGAGTACGTTAGCATAAAGAATCTGGGCCGCACGGAGTACTCCGAAGCGTGGGAGATACAGAAGCGGTTCTTCGGACAGCTCCTGCTGCAGAAACAGCAGGGATCGGCCGAAGAGCAATACCTGCTGCTGGTCGAACATCCCCACGTCTACACACTGGGCAAAAGCGGCCACGAGTCGAACCTGCTCGTCAACGGGCAGTTCCTGGCTAAAATCGGCGCTACCTACTTTCGTACCGACCGCGGCGGCGATGTTACCTACCACGGGCTGGGCCAGTTGGTAGGCTATCCGATTCTCGATCTGGAACGGATCGGGGTCAGCCTGCGCGACTACATTTTTTCGCTCGAGGAGAGCGTTATCCGCACCGTAGCCGATTACGGCATCACGGCCGGCCGGCTCGAAGGAGCCACCGGGGTCTGGATCGACCCGCATACGCCCCGTGCACGCAAAATCTGTGCGATCGGTGTAAAAGCATCGCATTTCGTGACGATGCACGGGTTCGCACTGAACGTCACGACCGACCTGAACTACTTTTCCCACATCAACCCCTGCGGTTTTACCGACAAGGGAGTGACCTCCATCGAGCGAGAAACCGGGCTGAAGCCGTCGCTCGAAGAGGTGGGGCAGCGCTTTACTGCGCACTTTGGCGAGATTTTAAAAATCGAATTAAAATAAATAAAGTTATGTCAGCAGAAAAAAGATGGGTTCTCAAGGAGCAGGGGGAACCGGCTAAAGTGGCCCGACTGGCCACCGCGCTGGAGATTCCTCCGGTCCTTGCCAACCTGCTTGTTCAGCGTGGCATCGAAACAGAAGAGGAAGCATGGCAATTCTTTAATCCCAAGCTCGAAAACCTGCACGACCCATTCCTGATGAAAGACATGCGGAAGGCAGTCGAACGGGTGGATCTGGCCCTCAGCCGGGGCGAGAGCATCATGGTTTACGGCGATTACGACGTAGACGGCACCACGGCTGTGGCCCTGGTCTATTCGTTTCTGCGCCGGCTCGGTCACAAAGCGTTGATGTTCTACATCCCCGACCGCTACACCGAAGGGTACGGCGTCTCGTACAAGGCGATCGACCATGCCCAACGCAAAGGCGTCGGGGTGATCATCACCCTCGATTGCGGAATCAAAGCGACCGAAAAAGTGGCTTACGCGAAGGAGCGGGGAATTGACATGATCATCTGCGACCACCACCTGCCGGGAGAAAAGATTCCCGAAGCGGTGGCGGTACTCGATCCCAAACGGGCCGACTGCCCCTATCCATTCAAGGAGTTGTCGGGTTGCGGGGTAGGATTCAAGATGTTGCAGGGATACTGCCTTTACAAAGGGCTGCCTTTCTCGGAAGTGGAATGTCTGTTGGACTTGGTGGTGGTGAGCATCGCCTCGGACATCGTCCCGTTGGTGGGCGAAAACCGGATTTTGGCCTATTACGGCCTCAAACGCCTGAACGAAAAGCCCGGCAAGGGGCTGCAGTCGATCATTAAGATTTGCGGACTGGAGAAGCATGCGATCACGATCGACGACATCGTCTTCAAGATCGGGCCGCGCATCAACGCCGCGGGCCGTATGGAGGTCGATGCGGAAGGTGAAAACGCGGCGCCTTCGGGTGGCCATTCGGCCGTCTATCTGATGGTGGCGCGCGACGAAGAGGTGGCCACCGAATACGGTGCCTTTATCGACCGCAGCAACCAGGATCGAAAAAACATCGACCGCAGCGTCACGCAGGAGGCGCACGATTTTATCGAGCACCATCCGCAAATGAAGGAGCTCAAAAGCACCGTGATCTACAACCCTCAGTGGATGAAAGGGATCGTGGGAATCGTCGCCTCGCGGCTGATCGAAACCTACTACCGCCCCACCGTCGTGCTGACGATGAGCAACGGATTCGTGACGGGTTCGGCCCGCAGCGTCCCGGGATTCGACCTTTACCAGGCCGTGGAATCATGCGCCGACCTGCTCGAAAATTTCGGCGGACACATGTATGCGGCAGGTATGACGATGAAGCCCGAAAACGTCGAGATGTTCACGAAGCGCTTCAACGACTATGTCGAGGAGCACATCGATCCGGAAATGCTTATCCCGCAGGTAGATATCGATTCGGAACTGCTCTTCAGCGATATCACGCCCCATTTCCGCGCGACGCTGGCCCGTTTCCAGCCTTTCGGCCCGGGCAATACCGCGCCGGTATTCGTCACACGGAATGTGAGCAACCGGGGCGATGCGCGGCTGGTCGGTGCCGAACGGGAACACCTCAAGATGGATCTGATTCAGGGACAAAAGCCCAATACGGTGATCCCGGCCATTGCGTTCCAGCAGCCGAAACTCTATGAATATGTCCGGACAGGCAGGAGTATCGACGTCTGCTATTCGGTGGTCGAGAATCACTACCGCGGCGCCGTTTTCGCCCAACTCCGGATCAAAGACATCAAAAAGAGTAATCCGACGGCAGCAAAGGACTGACAGTATACGGGCTCACCATAATCCAAGCACCCGTTTACCCGTCCGAATGTGAATGTCCGCACTTTCACGAATAAATACCCCCGGCCGAATGGCCGGGGGTATTTATTGTTCTTGCAAGCCCGTTGCCGTACTATTGAAGTCTCTTGTGTTACGTCATGGTTTGGCCCGGAACATATCTGTTGTAACAAGGATAGGATTACAGGTCGTACGTCACGAATTCGCCGCCGATCCAGAACGTTCCGCACTGGGCCGTAAATTTCAACAGGCAATATTCGGGATCGTCCGCCCCCAGCGGGAAATGCTCCAGCATCCAATCCTGCCAGAAAGCACGTCGTGCAGGATCGGGCACCTCTTCGATAAACCCCGTCAGCACGACACTGTCATGTCCGGCAAAAAAGCTCACTCCTGCTTTCGGATTGGCCCGGAACTGTGCAGTTTTACGTGAACCGGCCCCGGTTGCAAACCAAATCTGACCGCATCCTTCGGCCGCCAATTTCACCACAGGAACCGGACGCGGATAGCCTTTACCATCCACAGAAGCCACCGTAATCACCTCACACGCATCCAACAGTGTTCCTCCCTTACGGATCATTTCATTTTTTGCATCCATAAATTAATCCCCCTTATCAATTATCAATTGAGTACATGGTAACCGTTGCACCCGACCCTGGCAAGACTCCCGAAACGGCAATTTTCCGCGATCGCTCTTATTTTCTTATTATACTCTTAAGCCAAGCACACCCCCGATCACAGGAACTGTGCCGACAACCCACTACCGGGCTTTCCCTTCCGCCCGAAGTGTTTTCCAGGCTGCATAAAGCTGTTCCATCGCCCGCTCGATCACGCTGCGCTGCGTCGCGACATTCATGCGCATCCAACCCCGGCCCTCTTCACCGAACATCGAACCCTCGTTGACGCCCCAGCCGGCTTTATCGATCAGGAAACGGTACACCTCTTCATGCGTCATGCCCCACTCCCGGAAATCGAGCCACATCAGGTAAGTCCCTTCGGGCGGGGTACACCGTACCGACGGGATGCGTTCGTGCAGGAAATTGCAGACGAAATCGATATTGCCCTTCAAATAGACCCGGAGCTGATCGAGCCAATCGTCACCATACGTGTAAGCCGCCTCGAGTGCAACCGTACCGAAAATATTCCCCTGATCGGCATGGAGCTTATTGAATTCGTCGTGTAACCGCCGGTAAAGCGTCGGGTTCGGCGTGATCACGACCGAAGTCGAAAGTCCCGCCAGATTAAAAGTCTTGCTCGGAGCGATAAAGGTCAGCGTACGGGCGGCAAACCGCTCGTCGAGTGCCGCGATACGCAGATGCCGGTGCGGGTCGAATACCAGATCGGAATGGATTTCATCGGATAAAATCAACACGTCGTGCTTCACGCACAACTCGCCGATGCGGATCAACTCCTCGCGCGTAAAAACACGGCCCGTAGGGTTGTGCGGATTCGACATCAGAAAGATTTTCGCACCGGAAAGTTTTCGGTCGAGATCTTCGAAATCGATCTCGAAGCGCCCCTGCACTTCACGCATCGGATTGTTCACCACCACTCGGTCATTGAGGCGTACCTGTCGCGCAAACGGATGGTAAACAGGCGGCTGGATCACGACCCCGTCCCCCGGAGAGGTGAAAGCACGCAATGCAAAAACAATCCCCGACACGACACCGGGTGTAAAGTCGAGCCACTCCCCCTTGATTTTCCATCCGCTGCGACGTTCGACCCAGCCGATGATGGAATTCCAATATTGATCGCTGCGATAGGAATAGCCCAGGATCGGATGTTCGGCCCGTTTACGGATCGCATTCAGGACTGCCGGCGGCGCAGCGAATTCCATATCGGCCACCCACAACGGAATGACATCGCCGCGCCCGTAAAGCCGCTCCCTCGCATCCAACTTCTCGCAATTCGTTCCCTCGCGGGAGATTACCTCGTCAAAATCGTATTTCATCGTACTCGAATTTTAAGTCGTTCGTTTCATACCATGCCGGCCTGCCCCCCCTGTCCGCTGAGACAGAACCGGATGCCGCGCCGACTACGTTCCCCGGCAAATTATACCACGGATAAAACGGAAAGATTATCAAAGGTATGGAATTTGCGAAAAATAGCGATACCTTTGAGCACTTTTACAGGCAAATTCGAACTTTCGGCGGGGCTTTTGCATCTCTTTAATCAATAAGGAGGACTTCCGCCGCTATGATTTCAGGTTTCAACCCGTAAAGCCAACTGAGAAAACACCGATGAAAACATTCGATCCGAAAGAGAAAAAGGGACGTTTCTCCGGCGAAAGCCACAGTGAGAAACCCGCCCGCAAAAGCTTCCCCCGTCGCGATGACTCGGGCAGCCGCAACGATTACGACTCGCCTTCCGAGTTTATGAAAGACCAGCGCAAAGAGCGCCGCCCGCGTCTGGGCAACACGCCCCGCGAGGAAAATGAAACTCCGCGCCGTTCGTTCAACCCCAACTTCACACGCGACAACCGCCGCAAAGACGACGGTTCGGCTCGTTACAACGACCGTTTCCGCCGGGACGACGATCGTCCGGGACGAGATGACGACCGCCGTTCCGGCAAACCGTTCCGTAAAAACGACAAGCCTTACAGCAGTTATGGGGATGAAGAGCGGCCCTACCGCAATAACCGCAGCGAAAACGACCGCGGCGGGAACCGTTCCTATCACAAAGATTCCCGCGACGGAGAGCATTCTTTCCGTAAAGACGCTTACCGCAAGGACAACGCCCCGCGCAGAGACAGCCGCGACTCCCGTGACGGGGAACGCCCGTTCCGCAATGACGACCGCAGGGGCTCCTACAGCGACCGCCGCAGCGGATATGGCGACCGCCGGGAAAATTCCGGTGACCGGTACGGCGACCGTCGGGAAGGCGGCCAACGCGCGTACGGGAATCACAAAGGCTTCAAGAAATACGACTCCACGAACTATCCGCGCTTCGAAGCACCCAAGCAATCCGGAGCCGTCCGTCTCAACCGCTTTATCGCAAACTCGGGCATCTGCTCGCGTCGCGAGGCCGACGACCTGATTACGGCCGGAGTGGTAAGCGTCAACGGCCAGGTCGTATCGGAACTGGGCACCAAGGTCTACCCCAGCGATGAAGTCCGCTTCAACGGCGAAGTGATCCACGGCGAGAAACACGTCTACATCCTGATGAACAAGCCCAAAGGATACGTCACTTCGCTCGAAGACCCCCACGCAGACAAAACCGTTATGGACTTGGTCCGAAACGCCTGCACCGAACGGGTCTACCCGGTAGGACGGCTCGACAAAAACAGCGTGGGCGTACTGTTGATTACCAACGACGGCGATTTGACGCGCCAATTGACCCATCCGAGTTACAAGAAAAGCAAAATCTACCAGGTTTCTCTCGACAAACCGCTTTCGGAAGAGGATATGCAGCGCATCGCCGACGGCATCGAGCTCGAAGACGGGATGATTTATGCCGACGAGGTGAGCTATGTAAGCGACTCCCGCAAAGAGATCGGAATCGAAATCCACTCGGGCCGCAACCGTATCGTGCGCCGCATTTTCGAAGCGCTCGGTTATTCGGTACAGAAGCTCGACCGGGTTTACTTCGCCGGATTGACCAAAAAGGGTTTGAAACGCGGTGCATGGCGTTTCCTCACCCCGCGTGAAGTTTCGATGCTCAAAAGCGGCGAATACGAATAGGGTAGGCGATGCCGCAATAATCGAACGGGACGGATTTTCATCCGTCCCGTTCGCTGTCTATCTGGCGCATTGCCAAAAGAGTGTCCGACCCGTCCGGCATGTAAGGGTGACCGCCAAGGAAGCCGGTGAAAATGAATTTTTCATAAATATTTTTTGCATAAAAAGGATTTTACCCTTATCTTTGCACCCACAATAACCGCAATGCTGGTTCTCTAGCTCAGTTGGTAGAGCACGACACTCTTAATGTTGGGGTCGTGGGTTCGAGCCCCACGGGGACCACAATAAGCCCGGTAATCTAGATTTTAGATTACCGGGCTTATTGCTTTAAATACCTTTCCTCTGCCTGACCCTGAAAACACTCCCGGTCAGCATTGCCTATGCCCTGATGCCGAATCCGCTAAAGATAAAACGATTATCTGCCGGAAAATAGCACCCGAGGATATCAATCGAAACGCAACCGGTCGTAGAAAGTTATCCTGTCCGTGCATTCGGCCGACACGACGAGCCGGACGGATTGCAAACGATCCAGGTATCCGGCTAATTCGGACACTCCCATCTCGAAACGCTGTCCGAAATAAGCCTGACGGTTGCACAACCTGTCCATCCGGCGCAGCAAACGCTTGTTCTCCGGCACCCCGATATCGAGCTCCCGGTTCAGCGCAGCCGAACGATGACGAAGGCAACAGAACAGTGCAGTCAGATTGTCCGCCCCCGGCAAAAACCCCAAATGCACCCAGGCCACAGCCATCAAGAACTGGCGCAACCCGTGAAACAGTCCGAACGCCGCCAACCGCAACTGTTGTGCATCGAGTTGCCGGTGCGCCTCGTTCAGAAATCCGCTGCCCAATCCGAGGCACCGCTCCGCATCGGAAACAGCCCTTTTGAACACGAGTGCAGGTTTGAACCGGACCTGTCGGGGAAACCGGCAAACCCCGTTATCATAAAGCAGCACCCCTTCCTGATACACCTTATAAAAGAAATAGCTGCGGGGCAGCAGGTCCGTAACCAAGCCGATCGCATGGCTTTGCACGGCAAGATACCGCTCGACACGCTGTTGACAGGGGAAATATTCGCACAGAAAGCGCATCACCCCTTCGGTTGCGGCCGGGGGATTCTTTGCGGTCAGCAACAACAATTCATAACCGCCCAAAGCGCTGGCCAACGTACCGCCCGCATAACGGCCGTAAAGAACGATCATATCGGGTGAAGCACACTGACGGATCAATCCCGTGATCCGTTTCAATTCCGACAAATTCGCATCGGGCAAATCAAACTGCAGGCTTCTCATTCTCGTTTTTTTACATGACTGACAGGGCCGGGCGACTGAAAATTTTCGTACATTTGTTCAGTCCCGGACACAAATATAATAGAATATTATCTACCTTCAAGCCTGTTTTTAGAATTTTTACTAATTTCGGATGATTTTAGAGCGACTGAAACAATATATCGACGCGAAAGGCATTACCATCGCCGCTTTCGAACGGGAAGCAGGAATGTCGAACGCCGCATTCGGCAAAGCGCTCAAGAACAACGGTGCGATCGGCACCGACAAATTAGAGAATATTCTATCCGCATATCCGGATATCAATCCCGTCTGGCTGCTCACCGGCAACGGCAACATGCTGACAAGCGGCAATCCGGCAGCCACCGCACCCGACGCTGGAAGGTCTGTTTCTCCAACGACCGTTCCGGCCGGTTACGGCAACCTCACCTATCGCGTCATCCGTGTAAATGACAACCGCCTGCTCTACGAAGGCACGCGCGACGGCGCCCTGCCTGACGAACTGCAGGTCGAAACGCTCGAAACTGCGGCAGAGAATTCCGAAAGGTCGGAGGATGCCCCGCGGAAACTACCGCCGATCCTGCGCCTTCCGGCCGGGGTGATCGGAGAGGGGCCGCACAAATGCATCCGGGTACGCGGAGAAGCCATGGCCCCGACACTTCGGGAGGGGGATTTCGTCGTAACGGCACAGGTCGGACGCAACGACTGGCCTGAGATTCGGGAGAGACAGCTCTACCTGGTCATCGATACCGGAGGGAATCCGCACCTGAGCCGAATCAAGAACCGGCTGGGCGACTACCAATTCATCGCCTGCACGTGCGACAATCCCGACAAAGGACAATATCCCGACCGCAATCTAATGGAACATGAAATCGCGGAAATATGGGAAGTCAAGTGCCTGTTGTCCGCAAATATCCCGGAGCGGCACGATGCCGTGAGCCGGGACATCGAACAACTCCGGCAAGAGATCAGCGAAATCCGGAAATTTCTGTCGAAACCGGCCGACAATCCCGGCGAACGCCGTTAACCCGGAATCCTTTATCTTTACAGCACCATTCAGCACTGCGGACACGCGACACAAACATATTTTACCAATAGCCTCTGACTTTAAACTGCAAACGCCATATAACCTGAACACATATTCGATTCACCCAATACATTAAAGATTATGACCGAAAATTTCAGACCTACCGTTCTCCGGAACCAAGCCTACGAGGCCTTAAGAGGCAAATGGACACCCGCCGTGGTTACATCGCTCGTTTTTTGCATTCTGCTCGGCGTTGCCGTTTCTTTGTCACGGGTCAATGCACTGCTCTATCTGATCGCCTATCTGGGCGGAGCATCCATCGTCGCAATCGGCATGCTATACGCCTGTTGGGACCTCTTTACGAAAGGCACACTTCCCGAGGCAGGAGCACTCTTCGCTCCGTTCAAACAGTACGCACGTACGGTCGGAGCTGTCCTGCTCGTTTTCGTGTATACGCTGCTATGGACCTTGCTGCTGGTCATCCCCGGCATCATCAAGGCCTATTCCTATTCGATGACCTTCTACATCCTGCGCGAAAACCCGGAAATGACCGCCGGCGATGCAATCACCGCCAGCCAGAAAATGATGGACGGTCACAAAATGGACCTGTTCCTGCTGTCACTGAGCTTTATCGGCTGGGCTATTCTCGCCTCGATTACGTTCGGCATCGGTTACCTGTGGCTGATTCCCTATATATATACGGCGTACGCAGCATTCTACGAGACCCTGAAAAAAGAGACGTCCGTAACGCCTGCAACCTCTGTGTCAGCCGAATAAAATAAACACCTTTATTCAAATCCGCTAACCCAATTTCCAGAGATGAAACATATTTTTTTGTTCTCTGCAGCGCTGTTGCTGACGGCCCTGCATACCGATCTTTCCGCACAAATCCGCATCGGCGGCCGTAATATCAATGCCGCCAAAGCCATTCAGGCCGGCAGCGACGTAGTGAAAGCGATCACGCTTTCCGACGCCGATATCGCGCGGCTCAGCAAAGAGGCTGTGGATTGGATGGACGAAAACAATCCGGTTGCCGACGAGACGACCGAATACGGCGCACGGCTGAAAAAACTGACCGAGCACATCCAGGTGGACGGGCTGCCCCTCAACTTCAAAGTATACGATGTTATAGATGTCAACGCTTTTGCCTGCGGGGACGGCAGCATCCGGGTCTTCAGCTCGCTGATGGACCTGATGACCGACGATGAGCTGATGGCGATCATCGGCCACGAAATCGGCCATGTCGTACATACCGACGTGAAAGATGCGATGAAAAACGCTTATCTCGCCTCGGCCGCGCGCAACGCTGCCGGATCGGTAGAAGGAAGCACCGCCGCGAAACTCTCGAATTCCCAATTGGGGGAACTGACCACCGCTTTCACCAGCGCACAGTTCTCGCAAAAACAGGAGAGCCAGGCCGACGATTACGCTTTCGATTTCTGCATTGCGAACAACGTCGATCCCTATGCGATGTCGAATGCGCTGAACAAACTCGTGGAACTTTCCAAATCGGGGGGAGATAAGGCCAATGCGATCCAAAAGATGTTCGCGTCGCATCCCGACAGCGAAAAACGCGCGGTCCGCATGAAAGAAAAAGCCGACGCATACAAACAGCAAAACCAGTAACCGCAATATTCCGCTTCCGAAGATCGCCCCGGAGGCCCGTCATCCGGCAAGGATCTGCAGCGGAGAGTTTTCATCAATACAATCAGAAAAAGAGGAGCTCGTCGATTGACGAGCTCCTCTTTTTCCATTAACATCCAAGTCAAGCGACCCGGATTACAAAACTATTGCAAACGGTCCGTCCCGTTTAATTTTATTGCTCGTACGCCACGGCTGTCACCCGCACCGGCCCGAGCAAACCGGAAGTTTGCAGCGGCGAATCGGGACGCCACGGGTTGACCACAGTCCAGGTACGGCGCTGCGAAGCAGGCAGGCGGCTATCGCCGATCAGGCGGTTTACCCACGTGTTGACCACCTCGACACGCAGGTCGTTGCGCCCCTCTTTCACCCACTGCGTAATATCGAGCTCGTACGGGGTCGTCCATACGCCTCCGGCATATTGCCCGTTGACATAGACCTTACCCATCGCGGACAATTTACCCAGATCGAGCAATATCCGTTCGTTCGCCGGAAGTTTGACCAGATCGAACCCGGTGGTATATACCGCCGTCCCCGAATAATACTTAACCGAATCGTTAGGCATTTCGTTCCAAGGCTGCAAACGCGGCATCACGACCGGATTCACCGGGCCCCGCATCTTCTGGTCGAACGATACGTTCCACGGGCCGCTGATCTCGGTCAGCAACGCCGGGGACGGATAATTCGTCACGGATCCCACCTTAGGGGATTTACCCGCTTTGACAGGTTCGGCAAAAACGACGAACACGCTTTCATAACTGTCGAGGTTCAGCGGAACGGTCGTCGTTCCCTCTTGCTGCGTAAAATCGGGAAGCTTGCGCGTCGTACCGGTGGTCGGCAGCCACAGCTCCGGCTGCTTGCCGCCCACACGGAACACGGGTGCCACCTGCAACGGCTTGTCACTCTGGTTCGTAATGAAATAAATATCGATATCACCCGCCTGGCGGTGGCCGTACAGGACCGGAACACCCTCGGGCAACTGACAGTCCGGTGCACACTCGATCAGTCCGAACGCTTCCTGCATCGTCAGGCCATTGAGAATCATCCCCTTGCCGTATTTGGCCGATTTAACCTTCACACCGTCCACATCGCCCCACAGCTCGGCCGCCATCTCCGTTACGGCGGCATCGGCAGCAGGCTGGTTCTGCAAACTCGGCGAGTGGGTCGGCGGGGGACCGAGTACTACACCGCCGTCGGCAACCAGTTGTTTGATCTTTTTCAACAGCTCGGGCCGCATCGTTTCGAGCTTGGGCAATACCAGAATCCGGTATTGCGTGCCGTGCGGCAATGTCAGCAATCCATCCACGACCTTCATATCGCGCTCGATCACTTCGGCATTGATAAAGTCGTACTGATAACCTGCCGGAATCATGGGGTCGAGCACCCCGGCCATTTTCGGCGTATCTTCGCCGATGAAATAGGCCGCATCGGCAATGTTCAATCCCTGCTGCAGCATATAATTGCACCGCTTGAGATAGGTCGTGAAGAGGTCCATCTGCGAGAACCACGTATTCCCTCGGTTAAATTCGATCCCGAACCATGCATTGATACCCGGCAGCGAATCATAAGGCTGCGAAATGCAAACGTGCAGCAGGTTGTTGTTGATCCCTTCGGCGGCAAAACGGTCTCCGCGGTACTTAAACACCGCCGGATGGCGCTCGAACTCGTGCTGGAACGAAGTAAACGATTCGGCCGAAATTTTGTTTTTTCCGTAAATATGTCCGCACGAGATCGCCGCACGGTTCTCGATATTCCCCAGATCGCCCTCGGCCCAGAACTCGCCGCCGATTTCATCGGACTGGCCGCCGTACTGCAAAAACTCGCCGGGAAATCCCCAATGGCCGTAATTCTCGAGCCAGGTGGTCAGACCATACTTATGACTCTTCTCGCGCAGGCCCGCCACATAGTCGTAAGCGACCCGGTCGGCCACCAGACGGCGCACATCCCACAGGAAACGGTCCGACGCTTCGGGCGATTCCACCACATAACCGTAATAAGCCGGCAGGTAAGGCAGCGGATCATAGCCGTACCGCTTCCGGAACGATTCGAGGAAATCATCGGTAAAATTCTGGCCGCCGGTTTCGTAACTATCCTCGACCACCACCTTGAATGCCTTGCGGTCCTTCGCAGGGATACGCTCGAGAATCTGTCCGATAAAATTATCGAAATGCGCCTCGATATGCGGCCTGCTCATCTTGTCGGTTTCATAGCCGGTCGCTTCGGGCGGCGCAGGGCTGTTCGTCGTTCCGGTAGGCGTCATGCCGGTGCGCAGGATCACCCACTCTCCTTCGGGAACGTTCCAGGTCAGCGTACCGTCCGAAGCCAGATACTGCGAAATATCCACGACCGAAGCGGGAGAAATCAGCAGCGCCGAATCTTCCACGGCCGGCTGGGCCGCCCACTGGTACTCCTGCCAATAGGGCAGCGGCGCGGGGTACATTTTGGCCAGCGTTTTTTCACTGTAACGTTCCACGCGCGGAGCAGCCGAAAGTTCGATTTCGTTCAATGCGCTCTCTTGGCCGGTGTTCTGCACAATCAGCCGGAAATCGGAAGCGGTCGTAGCCGGAATCGAAATCACGACAGGCGCGGCACGGTCGAAACCGACAGTCAGCGATTCGGAAGAACGGCGGTCGATCTTGAAATCGGATACCGTGCGATAGCCGTCACCCTCTTTTACCTGCAGCGAGCAGGCGGCTTCAAGGGGCTTAATCGTCGGACGTACGATCAGGGCGCGGGCGGTAAACGGTTCCGGAGGGGTCAGGTCGATCGTCAGCGTCCCGGCCGCAGGAAGTACGACCGAGGTAGTCGCATCGCCATCGGTCAGGTTTCCTATCCCGGCCACCTGCGGCTGCGACACGATTCGGGCGGCCATCTTTACCCCGGCGTCTTTAGGCGCCGGATAGGCGATCACCTTGACATCCTGAAACAGTTCGTTCGGCTGGGGCAGCTTCGCTACCAGCCGTTGGGGTCCCGTAACGTGGGTTTCGGACGAAGCCAGGTAACGCATCGCCTGTTCGGGTTTGACCCACGGGCCGCCCGACTGGCTCCAGCCGGGAGAATTGAAAATACCGATATCGATACCCAATTCCCCGGCGGTCTTCAACGCCGTGTGCAGGATATCCCACCACTCGTCGGAAAAGACTTTAACCGGCCCGTCGGGAATACGGCCATCCTTGATATTGCCGATGAACGCACGGTTGATTCCCGCTTTTTTCATCGCCTGTAAGTCCTTTACCACTCCTTCCTTGCTGAGGTTATTCGACATCCAGTACCAATAGACGCTGGTCTGGATCGAGTCGGGCGGCGTCACGAACCCTGCCTCGAGGGTTTGGCGCGTCAGCGGCTCTTTGGTCGGGCCGCAGGCGAAAAGTGCGGACCCCAAGAGCAGGCAAAACGCCGTGCGCAATAGCTGTTTCATCATTCAGATATCAGTTTTAGTCAGGTTTGATTCCCTTTTTCCCGGAAAGGACCGTTTTCACTATCGGTCATCCCATTCGCTCGTGCATGGCATATACTTCTTCACTCCGCACCCGAAGGCATCGGTTGCGGAGTCGAGGTAGGTCCCTGCACTTTCAACCGACCCTGCCGGTCGACAAAAATCCGGTCGATACAAACCACCCGGTCGAACGACGGTCTTGTCCCCTCGGGATCGGCATGGCGGTGATAAACGATGAACATCTCGCTGCCATCGGGAGACGCAACGATCGAATTGTGTCCTGGCGACGATACGCCTTTGGAAAGATCGGTGGTGAGGATCGGATTTTCATCGGCTTTCAGCCACGGACCCAGCGGATGTTTGGCAGTGGCATAACCGACGCCGTAATGGGAGTAGCCGGTATTGTTGGCCGAATAGGTCATGTAATAGCGTCCCTTGCGATAAAAGACGAACGGACCCTCATTGCCGCGGCAGTGGGCCCAGTCGACCATTTCCCACTCCTGGGAGGCCTGCGAGATCATCTGCGGCCTGCCGACGAATCCCGACAGGTCGGGCGTCAGCTGCACCACATAATTTTCACCCGAAGCGAAGCCGGGAATCGACGTGTTGCGGCTGAAAAAAAGGTAAGGCGTATGCGCTTTGTCGCGATCGACGAACAGGTGGCAGTCGATCGCGCTGTAGCCGAAATCGAACCACGGAGCATACAGGTCTTTGTACGGACCCTCGGGCCGGTCGCTCACGGCCAACGACGAAAGCAATTTGCGGTTAACGGGATTGTAAGCGCTGTAAGTCAGGTAAAATTTACCGTTGTAATATTTCACCTCGGGAGCCCAGAACGACCCGGTACCGTAATGTCCGTCGGGCTTCGTGTAAGCGGCGCCTGCAAAAGTCCAATGCACCAGGTCAGGCGAAGTATAACAGTCGAACCCGTTGTGCTGACGGGTCGTACCGATCAGGTAGTAAACCCCGCCATGGCGGTAGACGAACGGGTCGGCCACCCGGACCATATCCCCGTTCGAATCGCGGACCGGATTGGTATAACCCTGCCGGGCAACAGCGGTTCCACTACAAAAAAACGCGAAATACGACACGACAGCCAACAACCGCATAGCAAACCGGCTCCTGCGTAGGAATGAGGTCCTCCATCGGGGGGATTGGGATCGAGGGGGTAACGAGAGGATCAAGTCGTTCATGTCCTTTGAATAGTTATCAGTTTAACCCGACGGATTCTGTTTCGGATTCCGACAGGAACCGCCGCTCTCCGCATGGGTATCCTCTGTCGTTTTTCCAGGAAGCGGCCCACCGGCAGGTACCGCAGCTCCTTCTCCGTACTGCAGCCTGCTGTAATGCAGCGATGGGGATAGCATGAACTTCCCAAGGCCATATTCGTTCCAGCGACCGTCGACACGCGCGATCGTTTCGGGCGATGAGGCGACCACATTGGGCCACCGCCGCGAAAACCCGTTCACGCCGCCCGCTTTCGACCGACAGTCGAACAGCACGACGCCGTCCCGTATCGTCACATCACGCGACGGATCACAGTCCGATGAGGCGATCCACAACACATCCCCCGGTCGCGAAGTATCCACCTCCTCGTCGAGCAAAATCACATATTTGATTCCTTCGACCCGGTTTTTCTCCAGGAAAGCGAATACATCGGGCCGGACACCCCGGGGCGCGGACAGCAGCAATACCCTCCACGATTCGGAAAGCGCGTAATCAACCCGCACGATACCGTCCGAAAGTTCGAACGGGAACGGCAGCTGCACGGTCTCGAGCGGAGCGGCGGGATCGACACCCGTCGCATCGAACATCAGTTTGCCGCCGAGGCCTGTCTCGGGCGCAGCATGGTCGAGCACATCAAGCGGACCGCGTGAAAACATCAGGTCGTCGGGAATCCGTATCCGGCGCAGCAGATCGGCAAGTGCGGCCACGTCGCGTACCGGACGGCCGGAAGCCGTCACCACCATAAATTTATTGAACATCATTTGTCCCGCGCCCCACAGCGAACTGGCCGCTTTGAGCGCCTGCCCGGCATAATCGGTGCGGATATCGACCACTGCAATGTTGTGTGCAACGCCCGCTTCGGGCATCCACAGGTCGCGTACCTCGGGCAGCATCGCCGCCCGGATCGGTGCCAGAAATATCTTTTCTGTCGCTTTCGCAATATAGGCATCTTCCTGCGGCGGCACACCGACGATCGTGGCCGGATAAACCGCTCCCCGCCGATGGGTAATCGCCGTTACATGGAACAACGGGTAGTAATCTTCGAGCGAATAGAAGCCGGTGTGATCGCCGAAAGGACCTTCGATCACCTTCTCCTCTGAAGGGTCGACATATCCCTCGATGACGATATCGCAGTCGGCCGGCACGCGCAGGTCATTGGTCACGCACTTTACCAATTCGACGGGCCGCTCACGCAGGAAGCCCGCCAACAGGTATTCGTCCATATTGTCGGGCATGGGCGCGGTCGCCGCATACGTATAGGCCGGATCACCGCCCAGACAGACCGTCACGGGCATCCGCTTTCCGAGTCTCTGGTAAGCCCGGTAATGACGCTCGCCTGTCTTGTGCAGGTGCCAGTGCATTCCGGTCGTCTGCGGCGAAAAAAGCTGCATCCGGTACATGCCCACATTGCGCACTCCCGTATCCGGATCGAGCGTATGCACCAACGGCAGCGTCACGAAACGCCCTCCGTCCTGCGGCCAGCATTTCAGCACGGGCAACAGGTCCAACCGCGCGGCATCGCCTTGTAAAACGACCTGCTGGCACACCCCGCGGCCCTTGACTTCCCGGGGAAGCCAGCGTGACATGCGCCCCAGCAACGGCAGCATCCGTAACTTGTCGAACAGGTCGGGCCTCGGTGAAGTCAGCGCCGCAAAAAGCTCCTCGATACGGCCGGTCAGCAGATCCACAGATTCCACACCGAGCGCCATGGCAATACGACGGTCCGAACCCATCATATTGGTCAGCACCGGAAATGGAGTCCCGGTATTTTCGAACAACAGCGCACGCCCTCCGCCGGGACTCTTCGCTTCACGGTCGGTCAACTCGGCGATTTCCAATACGGGATCGACCGGAACATTGATCCGTACCAGCTCTCCCGCGCGTTCCAACGCCGCAATATATTCGCTTAACGTTTTATACATAACTTTTTATTAGCCCGTTTGCCGACAACCGCGGTTCGATTACATCGCGTGTTTATCCAGTCCGAAAATTTACCCGCCGCCGGTTCCGGACTGGCACCCGTCGGCAGCTACGGCTTTCCGGCAGCCTCAGTTAAAAACCGGTTGTTCCCGCTGCCGACCCAAAGTCGCAACGGGAACATTCCTGACCTGTTTGTAATTACTCTGCGGTCCCGGTAGCCGAGCCTGTTGCGCCGGTGCCGCCGGCGCTTTCGGGAACTTTCCCGGTCTCCGGAACAAACATATGCTTACCGTACTTATACCCTTCGGCATCGTATACTTTCGCCAGTGAATGCATCCGGTCGCTGAAGTCCGCATAATCCTTCCCGCCGTAAGTCCAACCGATCTCGGCAATCGCCGCCAGACGCGGCAGCGTCATATACTCGAGGTAATCGAGATCACGGATATATTCGGTCCAAAGGTTAGCCTGCACGCCGAGGATATATTTCTGTTCGGCAGGGGTCAGACCGGCATAAGGATCGAATTTATAAACACTGTCCACAGGCAGGCAGTTGCCGTAGGCGAGCGGTTCTCCGGCGGTGTCGGCCGTCTGGTAATAATCGAGGTAACAGTATGTATAAGGCGACATGACCACTTCGTTGCCGCGTTTGGCACCGGCGATTCCGCCCTGCGTGCCGCGCCACGACATAACAGCGGCATTACGGGAGAGGTCGCCACCCTCGAGAATCTCGTCCCATCCGATAATCCTGCGCCCTTTCGAACTCATGAACTGGTCGATCCGGTGCACGAAATAGCTTTGCAGCTCTGTCTCGTTTTTCAAATGTTCGTCCCGGATCCGCTGCTGGCAGTGCGGGCACTCTTTCCAGCGGTTCTTCATACACTCGTCGCCGCCGATATGGATATATTCGGACGGGAAAAGATCGATCACCTCGCTGAGTACATCCTCGAGGAAACCGAACGTGCTGTCTTTTCCGGCGCAAAACGCGTCTTCCTGAATGCCGTAAAGCGTCGTCACTTTATAATCTTTACCCACACAACCCAAATAAGGATATGCGGCGAGTGCGGCAGTGGCATGCCCCGGCATTTCGATTTCGGGGATAACGGTAATAAAACGGTCGGCGGCATACTTCACGATATCGCGGATCTGGTCCTGCGTATAGAAGCCGCCGTAAGGATTTTCGTCGAATTTACGCACAGTGTCGAGTACGTTCGTGAGCAAATCTTTCTCCCGTACCGAACCGACCGTAGTCAATTCGGGATATTTTTTGATCTCAATGCGCCAACCCTGATCATCGGTCAGATGCCAGTGGAAACGGTTGATCTTGTGCAATGCCAGTAGATCGAGGTACTCCTTAACCTCATCCGGCTTGAAGAAATGGCGGCAAGCATCGAGCATCGCACCGCGGTAAGCGAAATGAGGCTCGTCCCGAATTTCGACCGCAGGCAGTTCGATCACCCGGGCCCGTTCGCCCGCCAGGGCGGCTGCAGGCAGCAGCTGGCGCAAACTCTGGAACGCATAAAATACCCCGGCAGGAGAGCCTCCGGCAATATCGATGCTATCGGGTGTGATTAAGAGCGTATAACCCTCGGAGGGAAGTGAATCGTCCAGCCGTACATTGATCGCATCTTTTTGCGCCTGTCCGCCTTGGGCGACATAAAGACCCTTGCCAAAGGCCTTTGATACCACGCCGTTAAAAAAGTCGGTCGAACGCAGCAGCGTCGAATCGTCGGCCAGCAACCGGATACGGGTGCGTTTGGTCAGGTCGAACGTGCTGTCCGAAAGCTGTTCGGAAACGGGTTTGGGAACAATCGCGACTGCATCGGACTTCGGAATCCGTTTGCCGCAGGAGGCAAACAGCATCAGCGCGCAGCACAAGGAGAGTAAGCCGGTCTTCATCTCTGTTTTGGTCTTTTTAGGTTTATACATAACAACACGATATCGTCCGGACAAACGTCCCGCACGACAGTCCATATAGTTCGGCCTGGAAGAGATAAATCTTCCGGCCGCAGACAAATTTACATTTTTTCTTCTGATAAAACCGGTTCCGACGGGCGCTTTTGCCAAAATAAACGCCCTTTTTCAACATTGTTAATAAAAAAACAGTAACTTTGGGGGTCTTTTCCGAATTTGGTACAACTCGATAACTTTTCAAATAACTCATTTTTATTATGGCAAATAATAAGGAAGAAAAGCTGTTTGGCCTGTTTCCTCCCGTCACCACCGAGCAGTGGGAGGCAGCGATCACAACAGACCTGAAAGGAGCCGACTACGAGCGCAAACTCGTATGGAGAACGGCCGAGGGCTTCAACGTGCGCCCGTATTACCGCGCCGAGAATCTCAAGGACGTAGCCTTCCTGGGCAGCAAGTGCGGGGAATTCCCCTACGTGCGCGGCACGAAAAAGGACAACAACTGGCAGATACACCAGACTATCGGCGTGGAATGCCCCAAAGAGGCGAATGCCGAAGCCACCCGCGCGCTGACCAAAGGCGCCGAGTCGATCGGTTTCTGCATTGCCAGCAAGGAGTTCTCGGCAGCCGACCTCGACACGCTACTCAAAGGAATTTCGCTGAAGACCACCGAACTCACCTTCTGTGGCTGCGGTGTGAAAACCGTTGCGGAACTGTTCGCCGACAAACTCGAGAACTCGGACTTGAATCCCGAAGAGGTGAAGGTGAATTTCGTGATCGATCCGATCATCAACAAACTCACGCTCAAAGGCAAACTGGGATGCAAAGAAGGTGCCCCCAAAGCTTTCTCCACAATTGCCGACCTGATTAAAAAGGTTCCGCAGTACAAACGCGTCCGCTTCGTCGGCGTCAACGGCCAGCAGTTCAACAACTGCGGTTCGACGATCGTCCAGGAACTGGCCTTCACGCTGGCCGTAGGCCACGAATATGTCGTAAAACTGATGGAGCAGGGGCTCACGATCGACCAAGCGGCTCCTTCGATCCGCTTTACGATGTCGGTCAGCTCGAATTATTTCATGGAGATCGCGAAGTTCCGCGCCGCACGTATGCTGTGGGCCAACATCATAGCCCAGTACAAGCCGACCCGCGGTTGCGCGAGCAAAATGAAAATCCACGCTGTAACGTCGAAATGGAACATGACCGTTTACGACCCTTACGTCAACATGCTCCGCGGTACGACCGAAGCGATGAGCGCCGCCATCGCAGGCGTGCACTCAATCGAGGTACGCCCGTTCGACGAGGCTTACGAAAAACCGACCGACTTCTCGACCCGTATCGCCCGCAACGTGCAGTTGCTGCTGAAAGAGGAATCGCACTTCAACCAGGTGTGCGACGCCGCAGGCGGATCGTATTACATCGAGAACCTGACGGCTTCGATTGCCGAACAAGCCTGGAAATTGTTCAAAGAGGTCGAAGACAGAGGCGGTTATATCGCGGCTTTCGAAGCCGGATTTATCCAGGACCAGATCGAGGCTTCCGCCGCGACCAAAGATAAAAACATCGCGACCCGCCGGGAAACCCTGCTGGGGACCAACCAATTCCCGAACTTCCTCGAAGTAGCCGGGCAAGAGGTCACTGCCGAAACGGTTACTCCGGGCGACAAAGCCAAATGCTGCTGCTCGGGCAAACCGGTCGAAGGCGGCGTGCGCCCGCTGCGTCCATACCGCGGCGCCATGGCATTCGAACAGATGCGCTTGAGCGTCGACCGCAGCGGAAAAGAGCCCAAAGCGTTCATGCTCACCTGCGGCTCGTTGGCATTTGCCCGCGCCCGCGCGCAGTTCTCCTGCAACTTCTTCGCCTGCGCCGGCATCCGCGTACAGGACAACACTTACTTCAAGAGCCTCGAAGAGGGTGTTAAAGCGGCACTCGACGCCAAAGCCGACATCGTTGTGATCTGCGCCGCAGATGACGATTATGCGACACTCGCTCCCGAAGCAGCCAAAATGATCGGCGACAAGGCAATCTTCGTGGTGGCCGGCGCACCGGCCTGCATGGCCGACCTCGAGGCACAGGGGATCAAAAACTTCATCCACGTTAAGTCGAACGTGCTGGAGACACTGAAGTATTACCTTAAAGAGCTGGGCATCTAATCCCGAAGAGTAATTATGAGAGCAAAATTTTCAGATTTGACATACGAAGGCACCACGGCTAAGAGCTGCTGCAGTGCCAAAGATTGCGGGGAGGCCCAGCCCTGGGTAACCCCCGAACAGATTACCGTCAAGGGCACCTACACGGCCGAAGACCTCGAGGGAATGGAGCACCTGAACTATGCGGCAGGTATCGCACCGTTCCTGCGCGGCCCTTACAGCACGATGTACGTGATGCGTCCGTGGACGATCCGCCAGTACGCCGGCTTCTCGACCGCCGCCGAATCCAACGCATTCTACCGCCGTAACCTCGCCTCGGGCCAGAAAGGCCTGTCGGTGGCGTTCGACCTCGCTACGCACCGCGGCTACGATGCCGACCATCCGCGCGTAGTGGGCGACGTCGGCAAAGCCGGCGTATCGATCTGCTCGGTAGAGGATATGAAAGTGCTGTTCGACGGCATTCCGCTGAACAAAATGTCCGTGTCGATGACCATGAACGGCGCCGTACTGCCGGTATTGGCCTTCTACATCGTGGCCGGCCTCGAGCAGGGCTGCACGCTCGACCAGCTCAGCGGCACGATCCAGAACGACATCCTCAAGGAGTTCATGGTGCGCAACACCTACATCTACCCGCCCGAATTCTCGATGAAGATCATCGCCGACATTTTCGAATACACGTCGAAGAACATGCCCAAATTCAACTCGATCTCGATTTCGGGTTACCATATGCAGGAAGCGGGCGCCACGGCCGATATCGAGCTGGCTTACACGCTGGCCGACGGTCTGGAGTACCTGCGCACCGGTGTAAACGCCGGCATGAGCGTGGACACGTTTGCACCGCGCCTGTCGTTCTTCTGGGCCATCGGCATGAACCACTTCATGGAAATCGCCAAGATGCGCGCCGCACGTCTGCTGTGGGCGAAGATCGTCAAGCAGTTCGACCCGAAGAACCCCAAATCCCTCGCACTGCGTACCCACTCGCAGACTTCGGGCTGGTCGCTCACCGAACAGGATCCGTTCAACAACGTGGGCCGTACCGCGATCGAAGCCATGGCCGCCGCACTGGGACATACCCAATCACTGCATACCAATGCCCTCGACGAGGCGATCGCGCTGCCGACCGACTTTTCGGCCCGCATCGCACGTAACACACAGATCTACATCCAGGAAGAGACCAATATCTGCCGTGAGGTCGATCCCTGGGCCGGTTCTTACTACGTGGAGAGCCTCACCAACGAGATCGTACACAAGGCATGGAACCTGATTCAGGAAGTCGAGAAACTGGGCGGTATGGCCAAAGCCATCGAAACCGGCATTCCGAAGATGCGTATCGAGGAGGCAGCCGCGCGCAAGCAGGCACGCATCGACTCGGGCATCGACACGATCGTCGGCATCAACCGCTACCGTCTGGAGAAGGAAGATCCGATCGACATCCTCGACGTGGACAATACGGCCGTACGCGAGTCGCAGATCAAACGCCTGAACGAATTGCGCGCAAACCGCGACGAAGCGAAGGTAAAAGCTGCATTGGCCGCAATCACCGAGTGCGTGAAGACCAAGAAAGGCAATCTGCTCGAACTGGCCGTCGAAGCCGCCAAAGTCCGCGCATCATTGGGCGAGATCTCCGATGCCTGCGAAGAGGTCGTAGGCCGCTACAAAGCCGTTATCCGTTCCATTTCAGGTGTATATTCTGCAGAAGTGAAAAACGACGAAAGATTTGCCGAAGCCAAGGCTTTGGCCGAGAAGTTCGCGAAAAAGGAGGGCCGCCAACCCCGTATCATGGTGGCTAAACTGGGTCAGGACGGTCACGACCGCGGCGCCAAGGTAGTTGCAACCGGTTATGCAGACATCGGATTCGACGTCGACATGGGCCCGTTGTTCCAAACTCCGGCCGAAGCGGCAAAACAGGCTGTCGAGAACGACGTACACGTAGTCGGCGTATCTTCACTGGCTGCGGGTCACAAGACACTCGTACCGCAGATCGTCGGCGAACTGAAGAAGCTGGGCCGCGAAGACATCGTAGTAATCGTAGGCGGCGTGATTCCGCACCAAGATTACGACGCACTGTACAAAGCAGGTGCAGCGGCCATCTTCGGCCCCGGCACGCCGATTGCCACGGCTGCGATCAAAATCCTGGAAATCTTGTTGGACGAGTAGTCATCCCTCCAATAACAACCGAACATTCCATCCGTTCGGCCGAAACAGCCAAGGAGCACCAGTAAGGGTGCTCCTTGGCTGTTTTTATTCCTAATCCCCTATTTAGATTTAGAGAGCTTCGTTTCCGCCTCCGCAGCGATAATCCGCCGAATTACAGTTCATGTATTGCGCTTCAATTTAGACTCTGCATTTGCAGATAATGAATTTATCGCTATCTTTGTTCGCTCAACGGTCGTAACCGTCTATGCCCGGATGGCGGAATCGGTAGACGCGTTGGTCTCAAACACCAATGGAGCAATCCGTGCCGGTTCGATCCCGGCTCCGGGTACTTTTTTAAAACTCCAAATAATTGAATATCAATTATTTGGAGTTTTATTTTTGCCCTTCACGACCGCATCGCGACCGCAAGTCCGCAATTTCGTCTATTCAAGTGATTTTTTTTCTAAAAAATTTTCAGGCAGAGAGCGACCGGGAGAAAATGAATCTTCTCCTGATGATTTGAGAAAGATTAATTGTTATTGACAATTGCTTTAACCGACGTTCCGTCAGCGAAACTGTAACGTAGCGTATAGTTATGTTGATGAGGCTGTATATCAGAGGGGAGATTCTGAAATATAAGGAACATATCGTCCAAAGGGAATAAAATCCCGCCGACAGATGCGGCACGGGCATTAAAAGCATCTAACGACCCGTATTTTCTGAAATTGGAGTTATAGCTATATCCCGTACCAATCAAGTATTCCAAATCTGTATATAGCATTTGGCAAAAAGCATTGAGTGAACTTCCCGCGGGATAATCGGAGGAAAAATCATCTGCGGCAATGATGTCGATACGATTCACTTTACTTCTGAAGCAACTTTTGAACTCGGGCGAGGCCGATCTATAATCAACGTCGTTGTATTCTTTGGCGATTTCCTCGAATCCCGGCGTGGGTTTATTCGATCCAAAAATTCTGAAATGCCAGACATTGTAGCAATCTTTCTTTTCCGTATTGATTTGTGTAGTGAATACGGGGATTGAACTTTCATCTGTCGGTTCGTAGGTGACTTTTACAGCTTCGCCTGTGAGAGGTTGAAAATAGGTTCCCACCGAAGGATAGCCGGTTGGCTCCGGTTTCGGTTTTTCTTTTTTGCAGGCTACAAACACTGTTATAGCTACTGCGGCGGCCATACTGACGATGGCCCTTGTTTTTGTTCCCATGATGTAGAAAATTGGGTAAGTGAAAATATGGCGGTGTCAGTAGTCCCCTAAAGATAAGCAAATTACCGGTAATTTGTAATCGTCCCGCAGATACGGTAAGCACCCATGTTATCCTCCGGTTCTCCCGGAGCCTTGTCACACAGCAGGAAGATCGTCTCAATCTTTCCGCTGTCCCGCTCCGTCATGAGTGTAGCATAGCGAGCATTCCGGCACAGCTCCGCAGACAGATGAACAAGATGATGCGGCTCTTTCGGATTCAGCTTGAGAGCCTCCAATGAAAGATAGAAAGGAATAATCCGTATCGAGGATTCATAAGAATGATTCACACATAATATCGGCCTCTCCCCCTCGAACACCCCCTCCCCGAAGATCAGCCACGCCACCGGGAAACGGGGAAACACCCGGTTGATCCTCTTGGCCAGCTTCGTGCTGATCCCGTTGTTCCCTCTCTTGATCTGGTACAGATTCTCGCCCCTTTTCAGGCCGATAGCCTTGGCGAAAGCATTGACCGAAAGGCCCGAATACTCGATCACTTCGGACAAACGTTCCCACGCAGGATTAGAGTTAATATCGGATTTCATAAGTCGGGAGCGATAAATGATTCGATAAACTCCGCGCCTTTAAAAAAAAAAGGACGCGGTGTCAGCTCCATGTGGTCGGTCTTGCGAACCTTTTTCCGGAAGCTGTCCTGCGCCCAAGCTTGTCCCGACCTTTCGGTCAGGACATAGCTCGGGTTGGACAACTATTAAGCCGGAAAAATAATCCCACCATAAGACTATGGTGGTCGCAAGATTACCACATGGCCTAAAGAGTTGTTTACCCTTTATATATCGGGCATTTCGATTATGCCCTGTTTTTCTGTTACAAAGATAGCATTGTTAGAGTTTAAGTGGAACTTTTCCTATTAATGAGTTTTGCTACTCTCACAAAGATATATAAATAATCCAATTAACGACATCAATGTAGCGGACAAAATTAATGCGTTTCGGGATTTTTGTTATAATGAAGAGGCAGATAAGAGAAAGCGTCAAATTATCGGTGGCGGCACGGCTGCGGGAATTGCGGGAGCAGAAAGGCGTTTCGCAGGAGAGTGTCTATATCGACACCGACCTGAATGTCGGTCGTATCGAGGCTGCCATGAACAATCTCACCATTGACACGCTGGCTATTCTCTGTGACTACTATGGTGTAACGTTCGAGGAGTTCTTCCGAGGAATTCAAACACGTTGACGTGTCTTTTTTGCAACTAATTAATTACATTTTTTACGTCTTTCTTTTTCTTCTCGGAATAAGAAACCGATATCGCGACGTAATTGCCGTCTAAAATCTTTTGTATTAGCGGATATTTTATCAACTTGCTGTATTGAATACGCATCTTGTGTTTCCGGGTTCTTCATTAGGGTATCTCTGAGAATAATAAAACTTTCAAGGGCTTCAACAGAGATTATTAGATCTACGACACCTTTTTTCCAGTCTAAAAGATCTTTTAACGCTTCTTTAATTGTATCGGGTTCATAATTACCTCCCTTGATCTTATGAATCCTATCTGTAATTTCAAAAGCTTGAGGGTAAGTTGTTAATCTTAGTTCGTATAAAGTATTTGTAAGGTTTCTGTTGAGTGTTTTCTCAAATTGTTTCTGTTGGGATCGCTGGGCTTGCAAAGACTGAATAAGAGTAATAATTGATATAACTAATGATGTCAGGGAAGCAATTATTGCAGGTATGATTATTTGATCCACTACTTTAATGCTTTATTAATTGTTTGTATCATCTTTGTCCAATTATCTCGTTCTTCTTGAGTTAACTGGCTGTGATCATTATTCTTTGTCCATTTTACGTACGCTTTAGCAAGTTTATATTTGGAAAAGTTTTTAATTTCTTTACTGAAAATATCTATAATGGGTTTTGTTGGATTTTTGTCCGCAAAGGCTTTAACATCTGTTCCAAATTCATTTTTCGCAATTACGATAAGTGTTTCTCTTAAAAGATCTTCAATTTCTGGTTTGTTTACTTTAGAATAAAAATCTTTTGTTCTTAAAATATTCTTATTACCAACAGAGTGGATTAGATTTTCTTGTTGTGCTGCTTGATCTCCTGCGGCATCAGAGTCTAAAAGGGCTGCAATTTTCAAGTTTTGTGCATGTAAGATTGTTGCGTAATAAACCACTTTACCGGCAGAATTTGCGAATACTAATGAAATTTTGGGGTCTAAATCCACAATCTTGCCCTCACGCAGTAATAAAGCAGTAGCATCTAAATACCAATAATCAGTCAATCCTTCTAGGATTAAATTCTTATGTTGAGTAAATAGGCTTTGGGCGAGATCGTAGCCTAAAGCTTCTTGAAGTGGTAATAATCCTGCGGGATCACTTGATGAAAGAGTAGTATGCACCTTCGTACCTTCCTCACGGTTCTTCAATTCTACGACTCGGACTAAGTCTAATTCATCAGGTCCGACAAGAAAGGGTGAATGTGTCGTATAGATTGTTTGATTCTGTTCTGCTAGTTTAGAGATTGTGGATCTGAACTCTCTTTGTTTTAATCCATGCAAGCTCATCCCTGGCTCATCTAAAAGAAGAATCGCATTTTTGTGTTTGTCCATTGCTTCTGCAAAGAAGACAACAAAAAACGATACTAACCATTGAAATCCTTCCGATCGCTGATCAAGCTCGATCTCCACCCCTAAATCATCTTCTACCACCACTTTTAAGTATTGACCATCAGCATTTATTCTTATTTTTTCTGCTTCGGGTCTATTGGGATTTGGATTCCATATACTTTTTATTTCTTTTGTCAATTTCACACTTGCAGCGTTCAATTGGTATGTCCGCCTATCTAATGTATCCCTATACTTTTCGATAGCCTCTGTATCATTTGCAGCAGGACTTTGAGTCTTACCAATAGTAGACAATTCCCTGACAGAGAATCCCAATAGCTTCAACAAACATAAATTTCCGTAATCGTAATACTTATCATCCAAAAGACCCTTTTCGACTCTGTTCGCCAAATGCTCCAGATGTACAGATGGTTTTACTTTAAAGTAATTATTAAACAAGACAAAAACAGGCAATCTAGAAGCTAATGTAGTTAATACTTTACTCCTAATGGAATCATTATCTATCTGTTCAGTCAGCTTAATATAGCGTTCATTTTCTTTGGGGGTTTCTTCATCGACGTATGACAGACAGTCTTCAATCCATGACTTAAGCGATTTTGCCGTTTCTCCAGATATCAAACTATAATCTGATAGTTTAGCCGTAATAGATTTTAACTGCAGTGATGGCTTTTCTTGGTCTTCACTCTCGGTCTCTGGCACATACTGTTTGTCCATATGGGCAGACAATCTAATCAGGTCGTTTTTGATGTCTTTATAATAAATTCGGTTAGGAGCGTTCTCTAAAAGATGAAAGTATTTATTATTCAGGTATTTATAACGCACATAGGTGCAATCTTGATATTCAACAGGAAGAAGGTTTTTATCTTCTTCTTCAAGAGTGAACCAACCTATAACAACTTCGATATCCTCTTCTTTGACTTTGCCAGTTGGGATGTCATTATATAATGATCTAGGATAATCCCTAAGAGCATTAAATCCGTCAATCTCTTCTGGCGGATTTAATTGTTGGAGTGCATGTAGTATGACTGTTTTACCAGCCTCATTCGGGCCAACCAGAATTGTCTTTAAATTTTCAATTTGAAATTCACCTGTATCTTTAATACTTCTGTAGTTGCGAATTCTAGCTTTTGCTAATTTCATAGTTGATATTTTTAGGGTGATCTTCTGACTTATAAAGTTATAAAATATATTTTATTAGATACCACATTTCGGGAGTTTAGGATATTCCAATCAAATAATCTATTATATCATGTTTGAACATTCTGTTTTGAGAAAAATATCGGGCTCATTAATACTACCTCGTCACCCCAGCCCCTTTTTTCTTCGTTTTCTTCTTGCGGTGGAGCAGCCGGAACTCCGGGTCTATATACTCATCCGATACCTGTTCCGGCTCCGTCAGAGCGCTGAGCGCATTGGCCGCGTCCGTAGCGATCTGTGCTCCCAGGCTTGGGGCCTGCTGTATCGGTTGCCGCTGAACGGCAGCAGGGGGAAATTGTTTCTGTAACGTCCGGTAGCCGAACTCCCGGCCAACCTCGGAAGCCTTGAACTGAAGGCCACCATAAAGAAAATGCAAACCATACACATTCCCCAGTTTGTTCATCGCCGGAAGGATCATCACCCCACGCTTCAGCATCGCCATATAGAACTTACGGAAATCGGGATGCCCCTTCCCCAACTCCTCATAGGCGATGCGGCGTAACTCAGCTTTCGCTGCCTCCCGCTTCGGGTCGGCGTATCGGTTTTGATACTCCTTTTGACGCTGAACTTCATTAGCCACCGTCAGCCCAATCTTCCGGCTGATCTCCTCCGCGATGCGGGCCGAACGGTTGCCTAAAAACGTCGTGTCGTAGACCGAGCCGTCGATGCCGATCCGGTTTGCGATCAGGTGAATGTGCATATGGCCCGTATCCTTGTGTGAACAGGCGATTCATTGGTGGTTCTTCAGCTTCATCTCCTGCGCGAACAGTACAGCCAATTCCCGCAAAGAGCCACGCACGCGCGTTTCGTCAGCCGGAGCGATGCCGATCTCGAAACGCAGGTACTTGTTCTTGCACCGCTCATGGCCCCGGGCCACCATTTCAAATTCGGAAACGATCTCATCCGGCGTCCGGCCCTCGATCAGGTTGGAGCCCTGCAAGCGGTCGAGCTTCCCCTCCCGCATCACGTAGCGGATGGCGTTCGTCCCGTGGGCGATGGCCTTACCCTTTGCTATCATGGCCTCCGGAATAAAAGAAACGACCGTAAAGGGCTTTGGACTGCCGGAGAAAATCTCAGGCTTCCTTGTTGAATGCCGGATCCTTATATGTGAACAAGTTGGCGAGCCGCGTCATAAAGCTGTTATGCGTCTGGAGCATCCGAAAATACTCCTGCTCTTCGGCGGTCAGCCGGGGCGTGGCGATAATCTTTCCGTAAAGGGCCTGCCTCCGGCAGTATTCGGAGAGGGTGACGCCCGCTTTTTCCGCACGGCCGGAAATGGTGCGGCGTTCTTCGGCGTCGCACCGGAATTTTATGATTTCTCTTTTCATCGTTGTGTTTTTAGGGGATGACAAATGGCGAGAACGGAGTGATTGCATTTCTCCTCTCGACCGAAGGGAGTAGAGGACAAGAGCAGTTTGTGGCCGGATGTGGCCACAAACTGACGTCTTGCAATCTGAAAGGCGGTATTACTTACCGCCTACCTTCGGCCCCGGCTTGCCGGGGGCCGGACGCACCGAAGGCACATGCCGGGGCGGGGTTTTCGCCTGCTCTTCGCCGGGCCGCTTTTTCGCCTTGAGATAATCGTTTACGTCCTTATAGCCGAGGTAAAATCCGGAATGGTCTATCACCCTGCTTTCAGGACAGCGGTTCACGATTTCAGCCGTAGCCTTGCGTCCCGCCTCGTCATGGTCGAGGAAAAGATGAATGTTATTATTGCATTGCAGGAACGGAATGGCCTTGTCGAGATTGGCCACCGAGTTAAGCACAACGACATTGAGGGAAAATGCCGGATATTTCTTAATGGTGAGATAAGAAAGAAAATCCATAAAGCCCTCGAATACCAACACGTCCTCATGGCCGTTGTCGATGGTCGCTATGTATTTGGGGGAGCTGCCGCCTTTGAAACGGGCAGTGCGGAACTCTCATCCGTCGCGGTCGTTTTGAAAACCGATGGCGAAATAAGGGTTCCCGTTTACCCGATAGTGTACTTCCCGGCAATAACGCCAGGCGATGTCGGGATCGATGCCTCGCTCTTGGATATAGCGAATAAGGGAAGGATGTTCGAGTGGCCGGATTTCGAAGATCTCAACGCCCGGTTTTCGAGGTGCGCTTTCCGGCGTCGGAGCGATTCATTGAACGCGGACAAGGCCGGGCGCTTCGAGGTAACATAGCGCGTCAAGAAAATCGGTGTTGTACATATGCATGACCAGGTCGATAATGGAACCGCCGACACCGGCTCCGTGGTCGTACCACAGATTTTTTGTGTAGTCCACATGGAAACTCGCCGTGTCTTCCTTGCGGATCGGTGAGAGGTACATGCCCCCGGTCGGGGTTTCTTTGACCGGAGTAATCCCGTTCTGGGCGAGAAACGCCCGGATGTCGTTCTTTTTTATTTGTTCGATTGACATGATATTAGGTTTTAATTAGTGAATAGTCGTCTTGCCGCCTGCTATGCGTAGCAAGCAGCCGGACACAGTACTGTGAATTGGTTTGTTAAAGGGGTGTGACTGCCCGTGGGTTATTTCGCTCTCCGGTTATTGGGCGTTTTGCCCGTGCGGATCGCTTCCACGTCGCTTTTTAGATAGCGTTTGCGGCCACCGAAAGGATAGGATTTGATATATCCCGTTCGCTCTCAGTTTCAAAGGGTGGACGAGTCGATACCCAGCCGCTGCAATACCTCTTTGCGGGATCAATACTCCTCGGCAGGAGAAAGGGTTTCAGCGGTCGGGACGCCCCCGGCCACCTCTTTGAATAGCTGCTTTAAATCCTCCAGGCTGACCGTCACGCTGACGTTAGTCCCGGTTCGCAACAAATCGTTTAGTTCCATAGGTAAAGGTTTTAATGGGTTAATAAAATTATAAACTGGATTCTCCTGAATCCGGCGACAAATAAACAAAAGAAAACGAGAAAAACTGCATCTCTCTCGTTTTCAGTGGTATTCTGCCTAATTTTGCGCAATTTTTCACCCTAAAATATTACTCCAATAACCCAACTAACTCCTTTTTCATCTCCTCGTCGATGTCGCGGTAACGGGCGAACGCCTTGCTGCCCTCCTTGTGGCCGCTCAACGATCCGACCAAGTTCGGGTCTTTCACCTTCTTGTAGATATTCCCGATGAACGTGCGCCGGGCCATGTGCGAGGACGCCACCTCGTATAAGGGTCGCTGCACCTCCTGCCGCGTACGCTGGTCGATGGTCGTCACCATGCGGTCGAGCCCGGCACGCTTGAACGCCTCCTTGATCTTCACATTGTATTTCTGCTCCGAATAGAACGGCAGCAAAGTTTCACGCGCCGGGTCACGATAGCGGGCTAGGATTTCCAGTGCGACCTTTGTAAGCGGCACACGAACGGTAATCCCCCGGTCTTCCTTGGTCTTGCGGGGGATATACTCGATAGCCCCGTCGATAATATTTCGCTCCGTCATTTTGTACAGGTCGCTCACCCGGCAGCCGACGAAACATTGAAAAACGAATATGTCCCGTTGCACGGCCAATGCAGGATCGTCGCTCAAATCCGTTTCGTACAGGTGGTTCCTCTCCTCATTGCTGATGTAGATCGGCGTTCCGTATACGATTTCCCCGATAGAGTAGTGCTTGAACGGATTGTTCGCCGTGTATCCGTTGTCGTTCGCCCACAGGATAAACGCCCGGAACCGGTTCATCATGTCCGCAATCGAATTTTGGCCCCGCTCTTTCGGCATCCCTTTCGGGACTTCGTTTCCGTCCTCGTCCAGGACAGTCGGCCGCTTGCGCTTGGGCGTCTTAACCGCGATCTTGGCGGAATAGGGGACTTCCTCGTAAATCTCCGGGAATTGCAGGAACACCTGCCTTTCGCTGGCCAAAAACTCGTCGATCTGCCGCAGTTGGTCGGGATTGAGTGAGCTTAGGTTGAGTTTGAAGCCCCGGCTTCCCGTCTTGCGCTTATACAACTCAAAGCGTTTCAAGCATCTCATTAAGACTTTAAAGTTTTTCAGCCGTTGTTCCGACAGCTTGTGCTTGGCGATGTATTCATCGATGATTCCGAAAAAGGACTTTTCATCCTCCCTCTTTGCTTTCGGCGGTTTGTAGAATGCCTTGACCTGCCTTTCCCCCCAAGTGCGATCCAAGACACTCCTATCCGATGCCGTCGCTACCGCATTTTCAACAAAAGTGGTCAGTTTCTTCAGTAACTCCTTCTTATGCAACAGTGATTCCTGCTCCTCACCCTCAATGACCGGAATGGTTATATTGTTTTTCTTCCCCCAGCGTTTGGGATTCACCCAAATGCCGGATTGCACCCGTAAACGGTAATCATGCCGGATATATGTGCGGAGGATAATCTGGCACTCTCCGGAACTATTCGGGGTCTTGGTCAGAAGATAGGTCGTTGTCGCCATGGCATCATGATTTATGGGATATGACAAACCTATAAAATCGCTTTGAGAAAAGCAACTATTCACGACCGCACTGCGACCGCAAATCCCCCAAAACGTTAAAAACGGTTTCTTCCAATTTCAAACAAAACAAATCTTATATTGTTGATATGCTGTATATTATAAGTATATTTCAAATTCGAATGTTTGGATATGTTTTGACATTTCAAACCCGGCTCCGGGTACTTTTATCCAACCCCAATGAGTTAATAATTAACTCATTGGGGTTTCTTGTTTTCATGAGCTCACTACGACCGCAAATCCGTAGGTTCGTCGACCCAAGTGTTTTTCAAAAATCTTTCCACCAACTGTCCCGCACCTTGCTGACTCACCTGAATCGCCCATCAGTCGCAATATCCATCCGCATACAAACCTGAAATTTCTATTCCTCTGGTATTCTCCGTTGCGTACAACGAATAGAATTGGTTGGTTAGATGCGAAATAGACGGTCGTTCCGTTGGCATTGGTAATCTGGTAGCCGGGCGGACAAACATGGGTACTCGAAGTCGTGGAGCCGGCCAGCCAACCGCTCCCACCGGCGAATACAAGGTCGTTGGGGTCGTCCATCGCTTGAAAAATCCGGCATGCGAAGGATAGCTCACAAACGAACCATCATGAATCCTACATTGTAGACGCTCCTTTGGGAGAAACAGCTATTACTCTTGTAAAATCGAATATTCCCGTGATTTATTGATCCGATTTGTCGGTGTAACGATTCCGGATCTGGAGCGGAGTGGCATTGAAATACTGCTTGCAATAGGCATTCAGGTGCGATTGATCGGTAAAACCGAATTCGGCTGCAATAGCCTTGATCGGCACCGTTTTATCTAAAAGGCGGTTCTTGATTTTAGCACTCTTTTGCTGTAGCATCCACCGGTAAGGCGGTACATCGAAGTGTTTGGTGAACAGTTTTTTGAAATTGGGGAGACTATAACCGCAAAGGTTGGCCAATTCCTGTACCGTCTTGGCATGCTCATAGTTTCTCCGGACCAGGGTATCAAAAGCGAGGTCCTTATATAAAACCGGATAGAAGAACCGTGCCAATTCTTCTGCGGGATAAAACAACCTGTATATAACTGAAATTTCAATGGCTTTCGCATCATACAGGTGGTTACAGCACGCCCCCTGTTCCAGGTAATACATGACCGATTCCGCAAAACGACGCATGGCCGGTTTCATTTCCAACGTATTGAACTGATACTTTACAGACCGGATGCTCTTCCATACGTTCTCGGCTTGTATATCGTCGCATACATGATAATGGGTCGTGAAATTGATCACGAACAGTTTGACCTGGGTCAGCGCCATGACACGATACTCCCGGTTATAGCCGAGTAAAACCATTTCATCCTGCTTACCTATGTCAGTACCTTCCGCATGGACGATTTCGATCTCTCCGCCGATGATGAACAATAAATGTCCGGACTCAGAGTCAAAATCGATTTGCGCACCGGGCTGGAATACCTGGACCCAAAAGCGGCGGCGATTGCTTTGGCAACCGGCACGGCAAGTCTCACAGGCAGGCCTGATCGTTGTGTTTATTTCAGTCATAAACGTCCTGTGGCGGCATTAACGGTGATTTCAAATATAATCCGAAAGTTCGGTCAAAGAATATGCCAAGCATGAAAGATTAAAACGCTACGCCGCATTCCTGCAAAACTATTATATAAAATTTATAAAACCCGGCATACCCTTTCCCAAAACAGTTTGCAAATCCGAAATAATTAGCCGACGACCACTCGAACGGTGTAAAAATAATGGACAGGGATGTATAATAATTTTACAATTTACGGCCATTAAAAAATTGCAGCAGGCTGTTCCTCTGAATTTTATACATTTGGTACGGTTTTAGGTCTTTTTACAAAAGACAAATGTATAACTACGTAACCCATCATGCGCATATTCCGTCGTTTTGGTAAGTATAAATCCCTCCGGTTGGTCAACTTGCTTGGACTCGCGATTGTGTTTTCCTCCCTGTTGCTGTCCTACAGCTACATCAAAAAAGAGTTGAGCTACGACCGGTTCAACTTCAACGCCGGGCGCATCGTGCGCCTCTCCGTACAATACGACAACGAGCCGGTCGACGGACGCATTTACAGCAAACTCATCCCGGCGGCCGACCAGCTGCCCGAAGTAGAGCAAATCGTCAAAATGGCCAAGGGTAACCCCGGTTTGCTTATCTACCAGAGCAAGTCGCACATGGTCACCGATTTTTATTACACGAGCGCCAATTTCCTCGATGTTTTTACCATCCCGCTGACCGACGGAAATAAACATGAAGTACTCGAAGCACGGAACCAGGCGATAATCAGCGAAAGTTTCGCCCGGAGTATCTTCAGAAACGAATCGCCCATCGGCAAGAAAGTCATCCTGAACGAACGGTTCGGGGATATTCCGCTGATCATTACGGGTATTTTCAAAGATATCCCGGAAACATCGCATTTCCATTCCGATCTCATTATTTCCAGACCGGAAGAACGGGCAGACCTCGCCTATGTATACCTGCTGACAAAAGAAGGCACGAATCCGAACGACCTGCAAGGCAAACTCACGAAATTACTGGCCGAGCGCCATTCGTCCGGGCACACCAAGACGGAAGCGAAGGTAATGCCGCTGACCGACATCCACCTGCACAGCCACAACCTCCGGGAGATGGAGCCGAACGGAAATATCCAGTTCATTTACCTGGCCATCGGCGCCAACGCACTGCTGCTGACCGTCGTACTGTTCAACCTCTGGCTCAACGCCTGCCTGATCTTCTCCCGAAGCCGCCATTATTATTACCTGCTCTGCCTCAACGGAGCCTCCCTGCGCCATATTTTCCGGGAAGAAGCGGCTCTGGGGCTTATCCTGGGCGTATTATCGCTATCGCTCGGATTCCTGCTGAGCGGCACGATCGTCTCGCTGGAATATTTTACACTGGATATCTCCACCGGCGAGTACCTCACTGTCAGCCTGACCTTCATGCTGCTAATCGTCCTGACCTCGCTGATTCCGTTGGCCGGGAGAGTCTCTGCCGGGTTCCAGTCGGGAACGACGGCGAGCCTGAAACCGCCTCGGGCCGTACATACTCAGGTGAAAATCATGCTGGGAATCCAGTATGCGGTGATTATGCTGGTCGTGATCCTGGCTTTCGGCATGGGCAAACAGATGAACATGATCGAACACACGCAGGTGGGCGGATCGGACACAGACACTATCGTATTGGAATCCCAGACCGACCCGATCCAGACTAAATACGAACTGCTGAAAGCTTCGCTGCTGAAACATCCCGAAATCCTGTCCGTGACTGCGGCGATGGAACCGCCGGGGGGAGCCGTGCGCGACTACATCTCGGTCCGGGACGAAAACAGCGAAGAGAAACATAATCTTCCCATCTTTATCGTGGGGGAGGATTTTTTCCCGTTTTTCCGGATTCCCACCATCGCGGGACACTCTTTCTCCCCGGAACGCTTTTCCCGGGAAGAGCATACAAAACTGATGTTAAAATTTTACGACGACCAGAAATCCACAAACCTGCAGGAAGAATACATGGTCAACCGAAAGGGACTTAAAGCGCTGGGATACGACTCTCCCGAGGAGATCATAGGCAAGACCCTGCGGATCGAACACGAAGCCCTCGGTTACATCCCGCAGGGGGTCGTCTGCGGCGTAACCGACGACTTCAACTACACCAGCATGCGCGAGGAATCGATCCCTATGATCATCATGCAACGTCCGCTGTTCCTGCACAACATCATGGTCCGGCTCAACCCCGACCAGCCCAGGGCCCTGGAGACCTTCAACAACGTCTGGAAAGAGATTTTCCCCGATTACCCGGCCCGCTATGCGTTCATCGGCGACGTGTACGGCCAGATATTCCGCAACGAGCTGAACGCAGGGAAACTGGTCCGCATTTTCTCTTTGCTGTGCCTGCTGATCGCCAACCTCGGCCTGATTATCTACATGGCCTTCATCATCAAGCTCCGGACCAAGGAGATCGGCATCCGCAAAGTGAACGGCGCCCGATCGGGCGAAATCATCCTGGGGCTGAACCGCAGCTTTATATAGCTGATCGTATCGGCGTTCGCGGTCGCCACTCCGGCCGCCTATATCATCCTGCAACGATGGCTCCGGAATTTCGCTTACAAAACGAGCCTCGACTGGTGGATTTTCGCCGGTGCCGGGATAACCGTCCTGCTCCTGTCCGGGATCGCCGTCTCGTGGCAAAGCTGGCACGCGGCAACCGCCAATCCGGCGAATGCGATCCGGAAAGAATAAACCCGGGTGGATCGGTCAACGGCCCGCAGCATCCTGGCGGCAATACCGACTCGCCATACGATATCCGGGACATTCTCAAAGTCGTTTTACGGACTTCCCCTCTATAATCTGCGCCGGGAGTTTGATCTGCTGGGGTACCGATTGCTTATCGCTCAACCGCTCCATCAGGATCTTCACCGCGAGCTGGCTGATTTCTTTGGTCGGCTGCGAGATACGGGTGACGGCCGGATGCAGGAAATCCAGAAACAGGTTGTTGTCGAACGACAGGATCGAAACGTCGTCCGGGATTCGCAGCGAAGATTCCCCGATCGCCCGGATCGCCCCGAGCATAATGGTATTGCTCAGCGCGAAGATCGCGGTGGGCCGGGCGGGGCTCCCGATAGCCAGCTTGGTCTCCAGATATCCGTTGGTAATGGAGTAGTCGTTGCCGGCGATACGGCTCCGGGTGTCGAAACCCGACTCCCTCAAAGCATCGATATATCCTTTGACCCGCTCTTTCGAGGGCATCGAATGGGGAACGCCGCGGATGCAAAGAATCTCTTTGTGGCCGTTTTCGATCAGCAGTTTGACCCCATCCAGGGCTCCCCGGTAATTATCCGTGCAGATATAAGAAAGCGAAGTATCCTCAAAATAGCGGTCGATCAGGACGATGGGGGTTTGTTCGTCGATCTTTTCGAGGCTCTCCGGCCTCTCGCCGCACGGAACGAGTATAATGCCGTCGATGCTGCGGGTCAGCAGCGTATTGATACACTCGCTTTCGTTACCTTCATCCTCAAGCGTATCGAGCAATATCACGGTGTAGCCGTACCGCTTGGCTTCAAAGACGATTTCACTGGCGATCGTAGCGAAATAAGGGTTGTCGATACTGGGGATCAGCAGCCCGATCGTGTAGGTTTTATTGGTGCGCAAACTTTGTGCAAGAATACTCGGCTTGTAATCGATGCGTTTGGCTTCGTCCATTACCCGCTTGACGGTTTTCGCGCTGATGCGATATTGTTCGTGCTTGCCGTTCAACACCCTCGAAACAGTCGAAATCGAAACTCCAGTGCGTCTGGCAATACTTTTCAGGTTATTCTCTGGACTCATAGCCGGATAAAATTTTACCGAAGATAAGAGAATTATTTGGAATTATAAATATTTTTCTTTACCCTTGTGAAGAAGCACAATCGTTTGAGCAAATAAACAGGCCTATTTTAGCGCAACAAATTGCGCACGAGCTGGCGATTCATTCACAAAAAAGCGGAAACGAATAATTACGGGCAGGATGAAAAGCGAAAACAAACATATAGTCGTGGTCGGAAGCATTAACACCGACATGACCGTGAAATCCGGCAAACTGCCGCGTCCGGGCGAAACGGTGCTCGGCGGCGTATTTTTCAAAAATCAGGGGGGCAAGGGCGCAAACCAGGCGGTAGCCGCCGCACGGCTGGGCGCCTCCGTGAGGATGATCGCCAAAGTGGGGAAAGACGCTTTCGGAGAGGAATCCGTCGCTTCGCTGGCCCGCGAGGGAGTCGATACCGCCGGTATCCTGACCGATGCGGAGCACCCCTCGGGCATCGCGATGATTTTGGTAGACGACCGCGGGGAAAATATGATTTCGGTGGCTTCGGGAGCCAACCTCGCGCTGACGCCCGAAGAACTCGGCGCGGTCGAAGAGATCATCCGTTCGGCGGGCATCGTCCTCATGCAACTCGAAATTCCGATGCCGGTGATCGAATACGTCGCCCGGATGGCGAAACAGCACGGCGCGACGGTAATCCTCAACCCTGCCCCGGCTCCGAAACAGCAACTCCCGCCCGAACTGCTGGCCCATGTGGACATCCTCATTCCGAACCAGACGGAAGCCGAACTGATCTCGGGCACCGCCGTGAACGATTACGAAAGTGCGGCGGCGGCGGCCGGGAAAATCGGGCAAATGGGGGTCCGGACCGTAATCATCACCATGGGTGCCCACGGCGTGTTCGTTTACGACAGCGAGAGCGGAAATTCGGAAATAATCGTTGCGAAACGGGTCAAGGCGACCGACACCACAGCGGCCGGGGACTGCTTTTGCGGAGCGCTGTCCGTAGCGCTCAACGAGGGCCGGCCGTTGAATGAGGCACTGGACTTCGCCAACCGTGCAGCGGCGATTTCCGTCACGCGCCGGGGAGCGCAACCGTCACTGCCTTACCTGCACGAAATGTCAACGCGATAAAACATTAACCTAAAATAACAGAACCTTGATGAAACGTTTACTTGTTTTTGTACCGCTGCTGGCGGTTTTCCTGTCGTCCTGTAACCATTCCGGCAATTCCTCGCGGCTGCCCGAGAGTGTAACCATGTCGAAAGAGGTGCTTCTCGATAAAATCAAGGGAGGCTGGGCCGGCCAAACCATCGGATGTTCCTACGGAGGGCCCACCGAATTCGACTTCAAGGGCGGCATGATTACGAATTACACCCCGATCCCGTGGCCGGACGGTTATATCAAATGGTGGTACGAAACTTCCCCGAGTCTGTACGACGATGTGTATATGGACCTGACGTTCGTGGAGGTATTCGACCGTCTCGGCCTCGATGCCCCGGTGGATTCCATCGCGATGGCTTTCGCAACGGCCGAATACCGCCTGTGGCACGCAAACCAGGCGGCCCGCTATAACATCCTGAACGGGATTATGCCCCCCGAGTCGGGACACTGGCTCAACAACCCCCATGCAGACGACCTCGACTTCCAGATCGAAGCCGATTTCGCAGGACTGATGAATCCGGGAATGCCCAACAGCGCATCCGAAATTTCGGATAAGGTAGGACATATCATGTGCTACGGCGACGGTTGGTACGGCGGGGTTTATGTCGGGGCGATGTATGCGCTGGCTTTTGTCTCGGACGATATGGAGTTCGTGGTGACCGAGGCGCTGAAAACGATTCCCAAGGAGAGCAAATTCTACCAATGCATCAACGACGTGATCGGCTGGCACAAGCAATACCCCGACGACTGGCAGCAGACCTGGTTCGAAGCCACCCGGAAGTGGAACGAGGACGTGGGCTGTCCCAGCGGCGTATTCGGCTCTTTCAACATCGATGCCGTCATCAACAGCGCCTATATCGTAATCGGACTGCTGTACGGGGAAAAAGACTTCTTCAAAACGATGGATATCGCCACCCGCTGCGGCCAGGACTCGGACTGCAACCCGGCATCTGCGGCGGGCGTCCTGGGCACGATGATCGGATACAGCAACATCCCCGAATACTGGATGAAAAACCTGCGCGAGGTGGAAGATATGGATTTCGCCTTCACGCATACCTCCCTGAATAAAGTCTACAACACCGGCTTCCGCCACGCGCTGGAGATGATTCAGCGGAACGGGGGCACGGTTTCAGGCGACGAAGTGACCATCAAATGCCAGAATCCCGTCCCGGTACGCCTCGAACAATCTTTCGAAGGACATTATCCGGTAGAGGCCCGGGAGATGAATATACCGATGACGAAGTTGGACACGATCGAATTCGAAGGCACCGGTGCCGTGTTCCGCGGGAAATTGCAGTGCGAGGACCAGAATTACGTAGCCGAAGTGGATTTCTATCTCGACGGGCAGTTCGTCGAGCAGGCCAAGCTGCCGGTTGCATTCCATGACCGCCGCCAGGAGATCTGCTACAAGTACCAACTCCCGAAAGGCAAACATAAGGCGACGCTCAAATGGAAAAATCCCAGGCCGGATGCGACTTTCGATTTCACCTACCTTTTGGTCTATTCGGATGCCCCGCGCGTAGATGACCACGCCCGCCTGCAGGCGGAGAGCATGAACAAGCAACCCGTAAAATAGTAAAGCCAGACTGTACAGCCATTTCGGGAAGCGTTCCGGGAGATGCCAGCAAGACCTGGTCATGCACGCTGTAGCATCCGTCTCATGCAAACCGAACCGAACTTTCCGGGCTGCCAGATAAACGTCGCGTACCATGAAAAACAGCATCAGAACGGCAGTCATCATCTGTTTCGCGTTTCTGGGAGCCCTGCCCCTGCGGGGGCAGGAGCTTTCCCTGGAAATCCCGCTGTGGGCGACCCCGCCCACGGAGAACAACGGGCTGACGGGCCCCGAAACGAAGGTAGGATCGAAAGGGTTCACGGCAAATGTTAGTTATCCGGTACTGAAGGTCTACCGGGCAGATGCGGCCCGGAACACCGGGACAGCCGTATTGATCGCACCCGGCGGCGGATACGGTGCGCTCGCGATGCGGCAGGAGGGCGACCCGTTCGCCGCGTGGCTGGCCGGACAGGGCATCACCGGCGTGGTGCTGAAATACCGCATGCCCAACGGACACCACTGCATCCCGCTCGAAGATGCCAAACAGGGCATGAGGCTGATCCGGGAACACGCCCGGGAGTGGCAAATCGATACCGCCCGAATCGGCGTGATGGGTTTTTCGGCCGGCGGACACCTCGCCGCAACGCTGCTGACCCGCTATGAAGCGACCTCTCGCCCGGCTTTCGGCATCCTGTTCTATCCGGTCATATCGTTCGACGACCGGTGGGCCCACCGGGGATCAGTCCAAAACCTGCTGGGAGCCGACTCGACCGAAACAATGAAAACCTACTATTCAAACGAATTGCAAGTCACGCCGCAAACCCCGCCGACCCTGCTCCTGCTGTCGAATAACGACGGAACCGTAAAACCCCGGAACTCCATCATGTTTTATGAAGCCCTGCGGGAAAACCGGGTGCTTACCGCCCTGTATATCTTTCCTTCCGGCGGTCACGGTTGGGGCTTTCGGGATACTTTCGCCTACCACGAAATCATGAAGACACTGATACTGCAATGGATCGCCGAATTATGGCCCGAACAGGCCAGTGCGCCAAAATAAACCCGCTGCGGGTTCGCCCCATAGCGGACTCCGCCGCCGATACGCAGTCCCTTTCGGCGATGCATTGCGACATACCGTCACAGCCTCCCCGGACGAAATGAGAACTTTTCAAATCATTCACTTAAACAGAAAAGCTTGATGAAACGTTTACTTTTCCTCGTACCGTTACTGACGATTTATTTATCGTCCTGCCACCGTTCCGGTGGCAACGCTCAACTACCCGCAAATGTAACCCTGTCGAAAGAGGTGCTGCTCGACAAGATCAAGGGCGGCTGGGCCGGTCAGGCTATCGGTTGTACTTACGGAGGGCCGACCGAATTCAAGTACACGGGAAGCCTGATCCCGGAGTATGTACAAATCGACTGGAACGATACCATAATGAAATTGTGGTACGAAAAAGCCCCCTGGCTATATGACGACGTATACATGGATGCCACCTTCGTGAAGGTTTTCGACAGCCTGGGACTGGATGCCCCGGTGGACGCCTTCGCAGACGCCTTCGCGCATGCAGGATATTCGCTGTGGCATGCCAACCAGGCAGCCCGCTACAACCTGCTCAACGGCATCAAGGCGCCTGAATCGGGCCACTGGAAGAATAATTTCCATGCAAACGACATCGACTTTCAGATCGAAGCCGACTTCGCCGGGCTGATGGCCCCGGGCATGGTCAATTCGGCAGTCGGCGTGTGCGATAAGATCGGACACATCATGAACTACGGGGACGGCTATTACGGAGGCGTCTACGTCGCCGCCATGTATGCGCTGGCCTTCGTTTCGGACGATGTAGAATTCGTCGTGAACGAAGCCTTGAAAACCATCCCGGCAGAAAGCGAATTCCACAAGTGCATCTCCGATGTGCTCCGTTTCCACAAACAGTATCCCGACGATTGGAAACAGACCTGGTTCGAAATCGAGAAAAAATGGGAGGAACATCACTTCTGTTCCGCATTCGATGCCTATAACATCGAGGCGAAAATCAACTCCGCTTACATCGTGATCGGGCTGCTCTACGGACAGGGCGATTTCACCCGGACAATGGATATCTCGATGCGTTGCGGACAGGATTCGGACTGCAATCCGGCCAGCGCCGCAGGTATCCTGGGTACGATGTTCGGATACAGCAAAATCCCGCAGCAATATCTCTCGGCACTGCAGCCGGTGGAGCGACTCGACCTAAGCCATACCGACGCCTCGCTCGCAGACCTCTACGAGATGAGTTACCGCCAGGCCCAGGGAATGATCGAGCGGAATGGCGGCAGTGTAACGGGGGACAGTGTGACGATCGCGGTTCAGCAGCCGGTCGCCGCACCGCTGGAGGTCAGTTTCCCCGGTTTCTATCCGACCAAAATAATCGGTTGGAGAAAGATTCAGGAACAGAAAATCGAGAATCTCGCCTTTACCGGCAAGGGTATCCTCATCAACGGACATGTGAGCGGCCCGGGCGATTATGTCGCCGAAGTAGAATTGATCATCGACGGCCAGGTGGCCGAACGGGCGAAACTTCCGGTCGGATACCTGGAGCGCCGCAACGAACTAGCCTACACGTTCGACATTCCGAACGGGGAGCACACGGCGACCCTCAAATGGCTCAATCCGCAGAAGGATGCCAAGATGACCATCGGCAGCATCATTATCTACGGGGACGCCCCGCAAAAAAAATAAGCTCCCGGAATAGATCCGTAAAATTGCAAATGTGCGCCCCTTTCGCATGTCCGGCGGGGGACAAAAAGGAAAAACCAACTTATAAATACAGCTATGTACATCGTTCAGAGTTATCCGCTGGCCATCCTCTTCTGTTTTATCACGATGCTCTGTTGGGGATCGTGGGGCAATACACAAAAACTTGCAGGCAAGACATGGCGCTACGAGCTATTCTATTGGGATTATGTAATCGGCATCCTGCTCTTCTCACTGGTGTGGGCATTGACTGTCGGCAGTTGCGGTACAGAAGGGCGGAAGTTTCTGCCCGATCTGGCGCAGGCCAGCTGGGGCAATATCGGCAGTGCTTTTGTGGGAGGCGTCGTCTTCAATGCGGCGAATATCCTGCTATCGGCCGCGATTGCCGTCGCAGGTATGGCCGTGGCCTTCCCGGTGGGAATCGGCCTTGCGCTCGTGCTGGGCGTACTGATCAACTACATCGGGTCGGCCAAAGGCGATCCGGTACTGCTGTTCGGAGGCGTAGCCCTGGTGATCGTGGCCATCGTACTCAACGGCATCGCTTACAAAATGATTTCCCGGGGCAACCGTTCGGCGGCATCGTCGCGGGGAATCGTCCTCGCATTGCTGGCCGGATTGCTGATGTCGTTCTTCTACCGCTTTGTAGCCGCCTCGATGGACCTGGACAATTTTGTAACTCCGGCCGCCGGTAAAATGACGCCTTATTCGGCAATGGTTGTTTTTGCAGTCGGAATCTTCCTCAGCACGTTCATTTTCAACAGTATCGCCATGAAACGTCCTGTAAGCGGAACTCCGGTTTCGATATCGGCTTACTTCAAAGGCGGATTCCCGATCCATCTGGTCGGGGTGCTGGGCGGAGTGATCTGGGGATTGGGCAACGCACTCAACCTGATTGCAGCCGGCAAAGCGGGTGCCGCCATCTCCTACGGTCTGGGGCAGGGTGCTACGTTGGTGGCGGCGCTATGGGGCGTTTTTGTCTGGAAGGAGTTCCGTGGCGGCGGCCGCAGAGTGGACTGGCTCCTGGGATGGATGTTCGCGCTCTTTGTCGCAGGCATCGGGTTGATTATCGCTGCAGGCAATTAACACGTACGACGGACGCCAAAATAATTACAGCCTCGAAATCCAAACGAATTGCGTACAATGACTAAAGATTCAAAATCCAAAACCGAAAATAGGACCATCCCTGTAAACGACAACATGGACCGCCGGACATTCCTCAAACGTTCGGCTTTGGCCGGAATGGCAGGCTTAGCGGCTTCTGTCGCGCCTGTGAATATTCTCGCAAATACAGACATGCCCGAAAAACAGGAGCAATTCCCCGATCTTAAATTCAATCCGAACGGAAAATTCAAAATACTGCAATTGACCGATACGCACTATGTATCGGGCGATCCGAGATCCGAACGGGCACTGAAAAACGTGGCGGAAATGCTCGATACCGAGCGGCCCGATTTAGTCATCCATACAGGAGACGTCATATTCGGCAAACCGGCGGAAGCCTCCCTGCGTGAAATACTGAGTCTGATTGCCGACCGGAAAATCCCGTTCGCCGTCACGCTGGGGAATCACGATGAGGAGTTCGGCAAGAACCGCCGGGAGGTGTTCGATATTATCAGAAGCATTCCCTGCAATATCAATACGCCGGTCAAAGAGATATACGGCGTATCGAACGACATCATCACCCTCTCGTCCACTACCGACGATACCGTAAAATGGGTGTTCTACCTGTTCGATTCCAACCGCCACTCCAAACTGCCCGGAATCAAAGGATACGACTACATCCATTTCGATCAGATCGCCTGGTACCGGAACCACAGCCAGGCTTTCACAAAACGCAACGGAGGCACACCTGTTCCTTCATTGGCATTTTTCCATATCCCGCTGCCCGAATACAACTATGCCACCCGGCTGGACACGCGCCGCGTGATGAAAGGCAACTTCGGAGAAGAACCCTATTCCCCGCATGTAAATTCGGGTCTGTTCGTATCCCTGAAAGAGATGGGGGACGTACAGGCTATCCTGTGCGGACATGACCACGACAACGATTATGCGATGCAGTGGAACGGCATGTTCCTGATGTTCGGCCGTTTCGGCGGTTGCGACACGGTATACAACGACCTGAAACCCAGCGGAGCCCGGGTCATCGAACTGACCGAAGGCGAACCAGGTTTCCGCTCGTGGATCCGGATTTACGGCGAAGGAATCACACAGGATTTAAACTATCCGGAAGATTTCAAAACCGTATTGTAACTACACGATTACCTGTACCGGTTATCCCGGCCCGGGGATTTTGCCATGCCTCGGACTCGGGATAACTGTTTTTTACAGACCTGTTGGCAAATACCGTCATTTGATTTTCAGGCCGGGAATCAACGGCCGTGTATCGACCAGCGAGAGCGACTGCACCATATCGAGCGTACCCTGTTTGTATTTTCGGAAATGAGGTGTGGCAATATGCGTTTGATAAGCGGCTTCATCGGCATAAATTTCGAGAATGGTAATCTCATTCGGCCGTTCTTTGTCAGCTACGGCATAAAGAGCCAATACACCCGGTTCCAACCGCATCGAGGCCTCGATCTCCTCTTCGAGGTAAACGTTGTATTCGGCCAGCCGTTCCGGATCGACAGTGATCCGCGACAACCGGACTTTGTTGTCCCGGCTTGGAGACGCCTGCACCGGTTTGGGCAGTTGATCGGCCGATTTTAGCACATCCAGCGCCTTTGCCGCGGGTGGCAGCCCTATATAAGGCATGCACTGTATAACTGCAGCAGCCAGTATCTCGGGAGTATTCCCGAGTTCCAGGTTGCCGGAAACATGCGAACGAAGCAGACCATCGGCCTCCAACGTGGTAAGCATACAGAACACCAGTAATTCACGCGTTTTCAAATCGAGGCCCTGCCGGGTATAAAAATCCCCGAAGCAGAACCCGGTCAGCAAACGCGCCACATCTCCACCCACGCCGCCCGGCACGTATGTTGTCTTTTGCCCGGCCTTATCGCCATAAAGCCGATGTTGGATGGTCGCCCCCCGCCGGTAACGATCCGCCTCGGTAACCGTCCCCTGTGCTTCCAACGGCAGAGAGATACCCCGCTCCCGGAATACTTCATTGACAACGCTGACGGCATTCAGTGTCTTCGGAAAACCGACAAACGGTGCGCACTGATAGACTGCCTCACGCAGTTCGACGGGCGTGACACCCACCGTGAGAGCTGCTGCTGCATGGGCTTTGAGCTGGGGCAGGGTCTGCATCACCGAAAGCACCGTACAAGTAATCAGTTCGCGGGTCTTCAGGTCGAGATCGCCCACAGCGAAAACTTCCCCGAAAATGTATTTCTGGAGAATATCCATCAACTCCGGATCCGTCCCCGTTCCCGTAAGCGCGTCACCCCCGAACAGGGCGGTATAGTTTTTCCTGCAAAGCTCGATTCTGTCCATAGTATCCTCTTTTTGAACTTCCTGCGCGACAGCCGGCCAAGTAAAGACAGCCAGCAAAAACATAATCAATCCTCTTTTCATCGCTTCTCGATTTGATGCCTGACTATTCGACGACATTATTGAATAAACCTCTTTTCCCACTCCCGGGCAGGTTCTAATTCTTCTCCCGTACAAAAATAGAACATCCCGGTAAACGGATTTGTATATAAGTTACAGATAAATATACCCCGATTCAGGTTTGTACGGGCGTTTGCAGTTCCACCCGCCGGTGCGACCAACTATATCCGTCTCAAAATGCTTTCTTATAAGGGTCCTGAACCTTTTTCCAAAGAAAAACCCTATCTTTGCGCCGGAAGTACAGGCAATGGTATCTGCCTTGAACCGCCGCCCGGCCGGGTGCGCTGATGATACCTACAGGGCTTTGAGCCGTATTCTGTTGTAGGTTGAAACAAGCTAAGGATATGATCCGGACTTTAATCTTCATCGGCATGGGCAGTTGCCTGGGAGGCATCGCCCGTTACCTGCTGACCCGTTGGGTACAGGGAAGTACCTCTTCGTCGTTTCCGTACGGGACGTTGGCCGTCAACCTGCTCGGATGCCTCGCCATCGGAATGCTGTACGGACTTTTCGACCGGCACGGATGGATGGGGCCGGAGCTGAGGGCCTTTCTCGTGGTAGGATTTTGCGGCGGTTTCACCACTTTTTCTACCTTTGCACTGGAGAATTTTGCAATGCTGCGCGACGGGAACTGGGTGCCGGCAGCCCTGTATGCCGGGGCCAGTCTGGTGCTCGGTATCGGGGCGGTCTGGCTCGGCGCCGCAACCGTCCGAAGCCTATGAAAGGCTTTAAAGAAAACGACACAAACTACACCAACATATTAACGCATAATAAATCAACGTTATGATCTACACACATGAAGTGCAGCAGATGTGCTGCGTGAAGAAGGGTGCCAACCACCCGTCGGCCCCGATTCCCGAAGAGGGGAAATGGGTACGTTCCAAAGAGATCAAAGACATCTCGGGCCTGACGCACGGTGTGGGCTGGTGCGCCCCGCAGCAGGGAGCCTGCAAGCTGACCCTCAACATCAAAGACGGCATCATCCAGGAAGCGCTGATCGAGACGCTCGGCTGCTCGGGCATGACCCACTCGGCTGCGATGGCATCGGAGATCCTTCCGGGCAAAACGCTGCTCGAGGCGCTCAACACCGACCTGGTGTGCGACGCGATCAACACCGCCATGCGCGAACTGTTCCTGCAGATCGTTTACGGCCGTACTCAATCGGCTTTCTCCGAAGGAGGACTTCCCATAGGCGCCTCGCTCGAGGACTTGGGCAAAGGACTTCGCAGCCAGGTCGGCACGATGTTCGGCACCGTGGCCAAAGGCACCCGCTACCTCGAAATGGCCGAAGGCTATTGCACCCGCATGGCCCTCGACGAGAACGACGAGGTGATCGGCTATGAGTTCATCCACCTGGGCAAGATGATGGACATGATCAAAAAGGGCGTGGATGCCAACGAAGCGCTTGAAAAAGCCAAAGGCAGCTACGGCCGTTTCGCCGAGGCCGCTAAATACATCGACCCGCGCAAAGAGTAACCGATTTCCCCGAACTTAAAAAACAAAAGTATAATGGCTAATTTATTTGAAAGTTACGAGCGCCGCATCGACCAGATCAACGCCGCGCTTGCCAAATACGGCATCAAAAACCTCGAAGAGGCTAAAGCCATCTGCGAGGCCAAGGGGATCGACCCTTACAAAATGTGCGAAGAGACACAGCCGATCTGCTTTGAAAACGCCAAATGGGCCTATGTGGCCGGTGCCGCGATCGCCATCAAAAAAGGCTGTAAAAACGCAGCCGACGCTGCCGAGGCCATCGGTGAAGGCCTGCAGGCCTTCTGCATCCCCGGCTCTGTAGCCGACGACCGCAAAGTGGGTATCGGCCACGGTAACCTGGCTGCCCGCCTGCTGCGCGAAGAGACGCAGTGTTTCGCATTCCTGGCCGGGCACGAATCGTTCGCCGCCGCCGAAGGCGCAATCAAGATCGCCGAAATGGCCAACAAAGTACGCAAGCAACCGCTGCGCGTGATCCTGAACGGTTTGGGCAAAGATGCGGCGATGATCATTTCGCGTATCAACGGTTTTACCTATGTCCAGACTGAATTCGACTACGCTACCGGCAAACTGAACATCGTCAAGGAAACGCCTTATTCGAAAGGTCTGCGTGCGAAAGTACGCTGCTACGGCGCGGATGACGTGCGCGAAGGCGTAGCCGTCATGCACAAAGAGGGTGTGGACGTATCGATCACCGGTAACTCGACCAACCCGACCCGTTTCCAGCATCCGGTAGCCGGCACCTATAAAAAGGAGTGCACCGAACTGGGTAAAAAATATTTCTCGGTCGCTTCGGGCGGCGGTACGGGCCGCACCCTGCATCCCGACAACATGGCTGCCGGTCCCGCTTCGTACGGTATGACCGACACGATGGGCCGCATGCACTCGGACGCTCAGTTCGCAGGCTCTTCGTCGGTTCCCGCACACGTAGAGATGATGGGTTTCCTCGGCATGGGCAACAACCCGATGGTCGGCGCTTCGGTAGCCGTAGCCGTGGCCGTAGAAGAGGCTATGAAATAAACCTCTGATTTTAACCGACACTATGAAAACCGGAAGCAGGAATCCTGCTTCCGGTTTTTTATCCCGCGTGTCGCATCTCGTACAGGTTCCGCTTACCGCAATCCGCACTTCCGGAACCAGCCCCGCGGTTGTGTATCCGCTGATATTTTTCCGGCCGCCCCTGTTTTCCTGCCCGGTGAAAAAACAACGGTTTCACCCGTACAAAATGGATGGAGACTTTGCGATTTGTCGATATTTTATTTATATTTAGGGAGCTGTTTTTATCCGGGCGCCAACGCGACACTCCCGGTATCGTTTCGCCGGAGGCGCCTACGTTTCATCCAACATGCAACCGAAAACCCTAAAACGATAACCAGATGAAAACGTATCCTACCAACGAGATTAAAAACGTAGTCCTACTCGGCGCCTCGGGCTCGGGGAAGACCACCCTGGCCGAGGCGATGGCATTCGACGGCAAAGTAATCGACCGCAGGGGCTCGATCGAAACCGACAGCACGCTGTCGGACTACACCGACATCGAACACATCTACAAGCGGTCGATCTATCCGACGCTTCTGTTCGCCGAATACAACGGATACAAACTCAACATTATCGACACTCCGGGCGCTGACGACTTCTGCGGCGGCCTTTTCTCGGCTTTCAAGGTAGCCGACGTCGGCGTCATGCTGATCAATGCGCAGAACGGCTTCGAAGTGGGTTCCGAAATCCAGGCCCGCTATGCCCGCTCGCACGACAAACCGATCATCGCGGTAATCAACCAGCTCGACAGCGAGAAAGCTTCGTGGGAGGCTTCGCTCGATTCGATCCGCGCCGCATCGCAGGTAACGCCCGTCGTGGTGCAATATCCGGTAAACCCCGGCCCGGATTTCAACGCCTTTATCGACGTCCTGTTGATGAAGATGTATAAATTCAAAGGCGATACGGGCATCCGCGAAGAGCTCGATATTCCGGCCGAAGAGATGGAACGCGCGACGGAACTGAACCGCATCCTGACCGAAGCGGCCGCTGAGAATGACGAAGCGCTGATGGAGCTCTATTTTGAAAAAGGAGTGCTGACACAGGACGAACTTCGCTCCGGCCTGAAACTGGGCCTTGCCAAACGCGACCTGATTCCGGTATTCTGCGCGTCGGGCAAACGCGATATCGGTGCGAAGCGGCTGATGGAATTCATCATCAACGTAGCTCCCGGACCGCTCAAAGCGCCCAATTTCGTTACGGTGGACGGCCGCGAAATCGAGCCCGACAGCAACGGACCGACGGCATTGTTCGTCTTCAAAACCACTGTCGAACCCCACTTGGGCGAGGTGACCTATTTCCGAGTGGTTTCGGGCAAGGTGACCGAAGGTATGGAGCTGGTCAACTCGAAAACGGGCAACAAAGAGAAGATCTCGCAACTATTCGCCGTGGCAGGCAAAAACCGTGTAAAAGTGACTGAAATGATGGCCGGCGATATCGGCTGCACCGTCAAACTCAAAGGCACCCGCACGAACCAAACCCTTTCGACACCCGGTTCGAACATCGAAATCGATCCGATTCGCTTCCCGGAACCGCGTTACCGCGTAGCGGTCAAAGCCGTCAAAACGGGCGAAGACGAAAAACTGGGCGAACTGCTCAACCGCGCCAATTTCGAGGATCCGACCATCCTCGTGGAGTACTCCAAGGAGCTCAAACAGATCATCCTGCAGGGGCAGGGCGAACACCACCTCAACATCCTCAAATGGCAATTGGCCAACATCAATAAAATGGAGGTGGAGTACTTCGCACCGAAAATTCCGTTCCGCGAAACGATCACGAAAGTGGCCGCAGCCAATTACAGGCACAAAAAACAATCGGGCGGAGCCGGACAATTCGGCGAAGTATGGCTCGTAATCGAACCTTACCAGGAAGGGATGCCCGAACCATCGAAATTCAAGATCGACGGCAAAGAGTTGCAGGTAAATATCAAAAGCAAGGAAGAGGTCGCTCTCGACTGGGGCGGCAAACTGGTTTTCTACAGTGCTATTGTCGGCGGAGCGATCGACGCCCGCTTCCTGCCCGCGATCCTCAAAGGTATCATGGAAAAGATGGAGGAGGGGCCGCTGACGGGTTCGTATGCCCGCGATATCCGCGTTGTGGTATACGACGGTAAGATGCACCCGGTCGATTCAAACGAATTGTCCTTCAAACTGGCGGGCCGCAATGCGTTTAAAGAGGCCTTCAAAAAAGCCGGGGCGAAGATTATGGAACCGATCTACAGCGTCGAGATCCTCGTTCCGTCGGACAAAATGGGCGACGTGATGAGCGACCTGCAGAACCGCCGTGCGATGATCGAGGGCATGAGCAGCGACAAGGGATTCGAACGCCTCGTGGCACGCGTTCCGCTTTCGGAAATGTACCGCTACTCGACTACGCTGAATTCGCTGACCAATGGCCGCGCTACCTATTCGATGAAATTTTCTTCCTACGAACAGGTCCCGGCAGAAGTACAGGATAAACTGCTCAAGGCTTACGCCGATACAGACAAGGACGAATAACTCCCTTTGCCTCCAAACAAAAACCTGCAACTCCCCCCCGAGTTGCAGGTTTTTCATTAACCTTCAGCACCTTTGCCCAACAAGTCGCCCTTGAAATCCGGCAAGCTATAGAGCGGCAACCGAAAAAAATATCATTTTGCGACAACGGCGCTGACACCGGACGAACCGGCCAGCCGCACGACACGCATCGTCCGCCGGGTCTTCTGCACCAGGTAAACTCCTTCGGCACCGGCGAACCGGCGGTAAGACGCATCATCGTAACCCCTTACCGTCAGCAGCTCCATTCCTTTGTTATAAACGACCCTAAAGCCTGTCTGCAACGTATCGACCACCCGCTCCAGATAGCGCGAATCGTCGACACAGAGGCTCAGGTTGACTGCCGAACTCTGGATCAGGTTAATCTTCTGGCGGTATTGGTTAAAGACGCTGAAAATCTCGGGCAACGATTCGTCCAGCACGAAAGAGAAATCCTTGGGACGGATCGAAATCAACACCTGCCGCTGCTTGAGGATCAGGATCGGCACCCCGATGGGAGTGTCGATCCGGCCGCAAATAAGCGTCCCGGCGTGATCCGGTGCGAGGAACGGTTTGACATACAACGGAATCCCCTTATTTTGTAAAGGCTTAATCGTTTTGGGATGAATCACCTGCGCACCGCTGTAAGCCAATTCGATCGCATCGAGATACGTGAGCTGCGGAATGTGAACCGCATCGCTGAAAAGCCTCGGATCGGCGTTCAGTACCCCCTCGACATCTTTCCAGATCGTTACGCTGTCGGCACCGAGGATATAGCCTGCCATCGCGGCCGAATAATCCGAGCCCTCCCGCCCGAGCGTCGTCGGACAGCCGCCGGGCGTCGCACCGATAAATCCCTGCGCGACAAAGACCTGCTCGGGAAACGCATCAACCGCCTGGCGCAACAAAAGCGTCGAACGGTCGACATTGATATTGGCCTCGCGGTGACGGCTGTCGGTCACAAAACAACGGCGCATATCGAGCCAGCGATTCGGCACCCCCTGCGCCGCAAGATATCCGGATACGATCGTCGTCGAGATCAATTCGCCATAACTGACGATCCGGTCGTACCAACTGTCGTAATCATCCCGTTTAGAGGCTGCCGCAAGCAAACCTCCGAGTTCGGAAAACAATGCTCCCACCCGGTTCGTACCGGCACTGATCCCATCGGCTGAGAAATCCTCTCCCTGATGAAGCAGTCCTGCCATAATTTCCCGGTGATATTGCTCGATTTCATGCAATCGGTCCAGTGCCGACGCAGTATTGCCGCCGATAAAATCTTCGAGTACCAACTCCAACGCATTGGTCGTTTTGCCCATTGCCGACACGACAATGAACAGCGCTCCTTGCTCGCCTTTTACGATACGGCAAAGATTAGCCACCCCTTCCGCAGAGCGGACCGATGCGCCGCCGAACTTATATATTTTCATGCTTCTGTTGACACATTAAGCCGGAAAGATTCCGAACATTCTCACGCGAACCCGATCACTTCGTTCCCGCACCCAATCGCAGGCAGATCCATTCCTGATCGGAAAGTCGGAGCTCGGATACCGACATCAAAAGTAGAACGCCGCCAGGATCAGCAACCGTCCAGCCGTTTGATTTTTGCCCCCAACGCATTGAGGCGTCCGTCTATATTCTGATAACCCCGGTCGATCTGTTCGACATTCTGGATCACGGAACGGCCGTCTGCCGACATCGCAGCGATCAACAGCGCGACACCTGCCCGGATATCGGGCGAAGTCATCCGTGTCGCACGCAAACGTACTTTCCGGTCATGCCCGATGACCGTCGCACGGTGCGGATCGCACAGGATAATCTGCGCGCCCATGTCGATCAGTTTATCGACGAAAAAGAGACGGCTCTCGAACATCTTTTGGTGGATTAGCACCGAACCTTTAGCCTGGGTAGCCACCACGAGGAATACCGACAGCAAATCGGGCGTCAACCCCGGCCAGGTCGCATCGGCAATGGTCATAATCGATCCGTCAATGAAACTTTCGATCTCATAATGGTCTTGCCGGGGAATATAGATGTCATCGCCCCGCTGCTCGAACCGGATTCCCATCCGGGCGAACTGTGCCGGGATAATCCCCAGATTGTCGAACGAAACGTTCTTAATCGTAATCTCGCTCTGGGTCATCGCGGCCATGCCGATAAAACTGCCCACCTCGATCATATCGGGCAGCAGCGTATGCTCGGTACCGTGTAACTCCTTCACTCCCTCGATCGTAAGCAGGTTGGAGGCAATGCCCGAAATGCGCGCGCCCATCCGGTTCAGCATTCGGCAGAGCTGTTGCACATAAGGTTCGCACGCCGCGTTGTAAATCGTCGTCGTTCCTTCAGCCATCACGGCGGCCATCACGATATTGGCCGTACCGGTCACGGACGCCTCGTCGAGAAGCATATAGCAACCGCGCAGGGGTTTGCCCTCAACGCTGTAAAAACAGGTTCCCGTATCGAAGTCGAACCGTGCGCCCAATTTCTGGAATCCGATAAAATGGGTATCGAGACGGCGGCGGCCGATCTTGTCACCGCCCGGTTTGGGAATATACCCTTCGCCGAACCGTGCCAGCAGCGGCCCGATAATCATCACCGATCCGCGCAAGCGGGCCGCACGCTTCCGGTAATCTTCACTTTGCAGGTAGCCGAAATCGATCTCACGCGCCTCGAACGTATAGGTATCCTCGGCCGGGTGTCCGACTTTCACCCCCATCTTCTCAAGCAACTCGATCAGTTGCAGAACATCGACAATTGCGGGCACATTGCGCACCGTTACCTTCTCCGGGGTCAGCAACGTGGCACACAGAATTTGCAACGCTTCGTTTTTGGCCCCCTGAGGAGTAATTTCGCCGTGCAACGGCGCCCCGCCTTCTACTTCGAATGTAGCCATATAGAATTGTATCTGATTTTCTCCGTTTTGTTTTCAAAGATAAAAATTAATACACAATGTACAATGCTCCGGACTCCGTTTAGCCACCGCGAAAGTAATAACGAGAGCGGAGGCCTGCCCGGCCTCCGCTCTCGTTATCTCATATTTTAATAAACTACAAAAATAGATTTTGGTAACGTGCAATATTGTAAATGTCTCTGCAAACTGTCGTCCTGCTGATTTTACGGATTAAAAGGTCCCTACGGCATAAGTATTCACGTCTTCCAACGTAATGGTTTTATCACTGAGGATAATCAGCCGTTCGACCACGTTGCGCAATTCGCGGATATTGCCCGGCCACTCCATACCGCAAAGCTCATCCAACGCCTTAGGCTCGATCTTTTTCTGTTCCATGCCGTATTCGGCACATATCTTCTGAATAAAGTAATCGGTCAGTGCGGGAATATCCTCGGCCCGTTCTTTCAGGGTCGGAACCCGTACGACGATCACACTCAACCGGTGATAGAGGTCTTCACGAAAATTACCCAACTCGATCTCGTGCCGCAGATTTTTGTTCGTTGCGGCGACTACCCGGACATTGACTTCGATATCCTTGTCGCTGCCGACCCGGCAAATCCGATTCTCCTGCAAAGCACGCAACACTTTGGCCTGGGCCGAAAGGCTCATATCGCCGATCTCGTCCAGGAAGAGCGTTCCGCCGTCAGCCTGCTCGAATTTCCCCTTGCGTTGCTTGATCGCCGAAGTAAACGCCCCCTTTTCATGCCCGAACAATTCGCTTTCGATCAGTTCGGAAGGAATAGCCGCACAATTGACCTCGATGAACGGGCCTCCTGCACGGCGACTCTGATCGTGCAGCGCATGCGCCACCAGCTCCTTACCGGTACCGTTCGCGCCGAGCACCAACACCCGTGCGTCCGAAAGCGCCACTTTATCGATCAGGCTTTTGACATGAACCATACCTTTCGAGGTCCCGACCATGGCATCGCTCTGCGAAGGCTGTACCCTCTGGCGAACCGCCCGCTGAAATTGCGCATCGTCACCAGCAGCGACAGCGGGTTTATTCCCTGTATTTACCTCTGGTCCAGAAGATTGTTTTGTGGCACGATTTTGGCTTTTAACCTGTAAAGAATCGCGGATCGAATTGAGCAGTTTATTCAGATCGATCGGTTTTTCGATATAATCGTATGCACCGCGACGGATGCAATCGATGGCTACATCCAAACCTTTGAGTTTGGAGAGCATGATAACGGGCAAGTCGGGACAAGAATCATGTGCGACCGAAAGGAGGTCCAACGCATCTTTCTCCGGCAGAGAAATGTCGCAAAGCATGACGTCAAAAGCGCTGCGTTCGAGTTTGCCGGTCGCTTCAGAGCGTGACTGAGCAGTATCTACAACGTAACCTTCGTATTCCAATCTTTCCTTGAGCGTACTGCGTATAACGCGTTCCGCATCTACTATCAATACGTTTGTCATTTTTTTATAAGATATTAGATATACTTGAATATAAAATGTCGTTCCGAAAATCCGTTTGTTTGGCAATTCAAAAAATTGCTCTATATTTGCCTTTGAATACCCGGAATCATAATGCAATCCGGGTCTAATATACAAAACATTTCTACAATTTGCTAATTACCGTCGGTTTTCATTTCTGACACTCCGGCGCCGGCATCAACCCTAACAGACACACCAAACCGTCCTTTCGCAACAGAAACAGGCCTTTTTAAAGCATCGTTTGCCTGCCAGGGGCTTTTGCAGCACGTTTTTTCAATGCCGCAAAAAGCGGACCTTTACAATCCTTTATGGAAAAAAATTACAATTTTGAGCGCAAGAAGCTAATGCTTCCGGAATATGGGCGCCATATCCATCAGATGGTGGACTATCTTTGTACAATCGAAGACCGGACCGTGCGTAACGAACAAGCGCACGTCGTCGTCGAGGTAATGGGCAATATCAATCCCGTATTGCGGGATGCGGCCGATTTCAAGCATAAACTGTGGGACCATCTCTTCATCATGTCCGATTTCATGCTCGACGTCGACTCGCCTTATCCGATGCCCGACCGGCAAACGCTGCATCCCAAACCCGACAAAATCGAATACCCCAGCAAGCGGATCGTCCATAAACACTACGGTAAAAATATCGAGCGCATGCTCTCCGCACTGAAAGACATTCCCGACGAGCAGGCCCGTAAAGCGATCGCTTCGAATATCGCCAAATACATGCGGACCAAATCATTCGAATACAACCAAGAGTACCCCAACAATGACATTATCCTGAAAGACATACGAAAAATGTCCGAAGGAGCGGTCGAGTTGACCGAAGATAATATCAACAGCGGCCGAACGGAATACAAACAAGCCCAAACAAACAATCGAACCCGTAAGAGTTTTTCGCAGGGTAACCGCCCCAATATCAAAAACAACGGCAAGACCAACAAACAGGGGAGCAAGCGCTGGCAAAACCGGACCCAATATAAATAGCGGGGGTAGGCATTTCAATCTATTTTATTAATTTTGCGGAACGGCGTCCGTACACCGTCTTACCCCGGCTGATTCATGTCTGATTACCGCAACATATCGATTCGCAACAAACGCGCGACCTACGATTTCGAGATCCTCGACACTTACATCGCCGGAATCGTGCTTACCGGAACGGAGATCAAGTCGCTGCGCCTGGGCAAAGCATCGCTCACCGACTGCTATTGCTATTTTCATAACGGCGAGCTCTTCGTACGTGGCATGAACATCGCCGAATACCACTGGGGCACCTACAACAACCACATACCCAAACGCGACCGTAAGTTACTGCTCAACCGCAAGGAGCTCGTCAAACTGCAGCGTTCCCTGCAAGATAAAGGACTGAGTGTCGTCGGACTCAAGCTCTTCATCAACGAACGGGGGTTTGCCAAGCTGCAAATCGGTCTGGGAAAGGGCCGCAAAAGCTTTGACAAACGGGAGTACATCAAAGAGCGCGATTCCCGCAAAGAGATCGCCCAAGTGTTCCGCAAATAATCCCGCGCGATGAACCGAACCGAAATCAACCTTTGCAAAGGTTTTATCTATACCCTGCTGGCAGGCATGCTGGCCACCGCCGGATTATGGCGTTGCGCGCGGATTACACAGCCGCAGGGCGGCCCGAAAGACTCACTGCCGCCGGTTGTCATCACGATGACACCGGCATACGGCACTGTCGATTTCAAAGAGAAGAGGGTCTATATCGAATTCAACGAATACGTACAGCTCAAGGATCAGCAAAAGGAGTTTTACACCTCTCCTTTCATGAAAAAGACACCGCTCGTCTCGCTCAGGGGACGCGGCATCCAGGTCGACATCAAGGATACCTTGCTGCCGAACCAAACCTACTCGCTCAATTTCGGCCGCAGTGTGGCCGACAACAACGAAGGCAACCCCTACACGGGACTGCGTTATGTCTTTTCGACCGGTTCCGAAATAGATTCGTTGATGATGTCGGGCTATTCGGTGGATGCCTACACGAGCGATACGGTGGGCAACGTATTCCTTTTGTTTTACGACCCGAAAGCGGATTCGGTACCCGAACGGGACTCGACCGTATTCCAATCCAAGCCGCTGGCCGTCGGCCGGGCATTCCCCAACGGCATCTTCCTGGTCGAGAACCTCAAACCGATGGATTACCGCGTCTATGCGCTCGAAGACAACAACGGCAACCGGCAATACGAAGCGGGCGTCGACCGGATCGCATTTCTCGACAGCACCTACAATCCGGCCACGATGCCGGCTTTCGACATCTGGTACGATTCGTCGCGCATGTATTTGCAGGCCCAGCCGCAGATCCTGATGCGCATGTTCATGGACGAACCTTCGAAACGCCAAACCTATTCGAGTTCGGCCAGGCCGATGAAAAACAAGATACAGTTATACTTCACTGCACCACACCCAAAAATCGAAGAGCTTTCGTTCGACAGCATCGACCCGGGAGCCATCGTAACCGAATACCTCACGCCGAAACACGACAGCATGGAGCTGTGGTTCGACCTGTCGAAAATCGAGAAAATGCCCGATACGCTCAAAGGCAGGATCATCTACCACGGACACGATACGCTGAACAGGCTGAGGCTCGACACGGTACAGCTAAAGTTGGGCTGGAAAGCTCCGCCGGTCAAAGAGAGGAAAAAGCCCAAAGAGGGGGAACCCGAGGAAAAGTTACCGAATCCATTCTCGGTAAGTGTTACGCCGTCAGGTACGGTCAATCCGGAAAAGCACATCAAATTCGCTTTTTCGATGCCGTTGGCAATGGTGGACAGCAGTGCGATCGTACTGGAACAGATCCTGGACGACGAACCGGTCAAAGGAGCGAAACCACTGCCTCCTTCTTTAAAAAGGCCTTCCCAACCGGACGGACAGGATGGGAAGAATACACCCGCTAAGCCCCGTAAAACCAAACGGATTCCGCTCCATTTCACACAGGACACGCTGAAAATCCGCGAATGGACAATGAGCGCGGCATGGAAACCGGGCGCCAGATATTCGCTGTTGATCCCCGCAGAAACCTTCGTGAACGTCAACGGGGAAAAGAACGACACGATGCGAACCGAATTCAGTGTAGCCGACCCTGAAAAATTCGGGACTGTTCTGCTCAATATCCAGGGCAAAACTCCCGAAAGCGAATACATCGTGCAACTGCTCGACAATACGGGCAAAGTGACGCAGGAGCGGGCACACCTCACCACCGGCAAATATACTTTCCGGTACATCGATCCGGGAACGGTACGCATCAAAGTGATCGAAGACCTGAACGGAAACGGCAAATGGGATACCGGCTCCCTCACCGAACGGCGCCAGCCCGAACGGGTCGAACTCTTCGTCGGCCCCGACGGCAAAGAGGAGATCAATGCCAAGGAAAACTGGGAACTGGAGTTCGACGTCAACATGGACGAGTTATTTGCACCGATGACGATGGAACGCATGGATCAGCGCATCGGACGGCTCGAAGCGATTCGCCGCCAAAAGATGATGGAAGAGTGGGCCAAACGCAACCAGGACAAACAGCACAACCACTCCCACGGCAACACCAACACCGGAAATCAGGGCTACGGGAACCAGGGTTACGGCAATCAAGGCTACGGTACCCAGGGGTATGGGAATACCGGCTACAACAGCACTTATTGATGACGATGGGAACAATCTTGAAACGATACCGGCTTATTCTCTGCTGTGCCCTGCTGTTCATGTCGGGTGCAGGCAGCGCATCGGCACAACATTACATCGGCGTAATGGGCGGCTGGGGCGGTGGCTCGGCCCGTTTCAAGCCTGCTAAGGAGACCGGTTACGAATGGGGACTTTATTCCGGAGGTTTGTCTTACAAGTTTTACAGTGACACGAAATACGTCGGCGCAATCGAAATAGACCTGATGTTCACGCAAAAAGGATTCAATTACGACCTCGCATTCGAATCCGACGAGAGTTATCACCGCCGGATCAACGCCATCGAACTGCCGCTGATCTGGCAGCCGCATTTTTACCTGTTCCAGCGCCACGCAAGGTTTTTTATCAACCTCGGCATTCAGGTTTCGTACAACCTCAGTTCGACTTACAGCCGGGTATCGAAAACCACGGGCATACTCGAAAGCGGCAAGTATGCCATGCAACTCAACCGTGACAACCGTTTCGGTTACGGTCTCTGCGGGGGGGCCGGACTCGCTTTCCTGTTCGGGCAGCAACGCCGGTACGAATTCTCGGTCGAAGCGCGCTACGGGTTCGGCTACGGCGACATCTTGCGCAACGGGACCAAGTACAAGGGCAATCCCGACCGTTCACCGCTCGACAACATCAACGTATTCGCCGCATTCTATTACCGATTGGGTAAAGAGGGCATCCGTTCGGCCCCGAGTGCAGCGGCCCAGCAACGCATGGAACAGGAAGCCGCACGCCATACGCTGCGACGCCTGAACAAAATGCTCGACAAAGGCAAAATACCCGCCGACACCTTGTTGTTGCTGACACTGCCCCGCGACAGCGCCGGGAATATCCCGATCGATTCCACGACGATAGAAGCGGTACGCCTTTACCAGACTGCACCGTCCGTACCGGACACATTACAGGGCAAACCACAGTCCGACACACTCCAAACGCCCCAACCGACCGGCTCAAACAAAAGAAAATCACAACCAGGAAGCACGGCTCCGACCAACGGAACCGCTCCGGCGACCGGAAACGGGCAAGCCAATAATGCGATTCCGACAAACACCGCAACGGCGGGGAACGGGACCATGCAGCAAAACGGGGAAGCCGCGGGAACCGAAACTTCGGCAAAATCTTCGTCCCCGGCTACCACCGGGGCAAATTCAGCCGAAGAGATACAGCCATCGTCCTCTCCGCACAGCCTTTCCCCCGGGGGAAAGGCACCCCAACCCGCGGAACCGCCCCGATCGGGTTCTGACAATGGCATGGAAACTGCCGTTTTATCGGCATCTTAAAAACAAACGACCATGAACAACGAAATCGAATCGACCCGGCAACAGAAAATCGGCAGGCAAATCCTGCGCGACATGAGCGATATTTTCAGCAAAGAAGCCGCACCGCTGATAAAAGGCACGATGGTTTCCGTAACGCGTGTGCGGATGAGTCCCGATTTCTCACTGGCAAAGGTATACCTGAGCATTTTCCCGTTCGAACGGCACCCCGAAGTGATGAAGGTGCTCGAAGAGAATAATTGGATGATTCGCAAAGCACTCGGCATACGGGTTAAAAACCAACTGCGGATCGTCCCTGAACTGGCATTCTACCTCGACGACTCGCTCGAATACATCAGCGAAATAGACAAACTCCTCAAACAATAGCCCATGCCGCACCTCTCGCTGCTGTTCGCACGGAGATACCTGTTCTCGAAAAAATCACACTCGGTGATCAATGTCATTTCGGGGGTGAGTGCGGTGGCAGTTGCCGTTCCGGTCATGGCAATGGTGATCCTGCTGTCGGTGTTCAACGGCTTCGAGGGACTGATCCGCGACATGTATAAATCGTTCGACCCGGATATCCTCATAACGCCGTCGAGCGGCAAGGTATTCGACACCGATTCGGTACCTCAACAACGGCTCGCAGAGGTTCCCGGCGTCGAGGCATGGTCGTTCAGCCTCGAGGAAAACGCCCTGTTCGAATACCGCGACCGGCAATACATCGGAGTGATGCGCGGGGTGGACTCCCTCTTCGCAACCGTGGTTCCCATTGACAGTCTGCTTACCGAAGGACGCTACCGCCTGCGTTTCGGAGAATTGCCCGAAGCGTGCGTAGGGCAAGGCGTCGCTTACACGCTCGGCATCCGGACAAACTTCAACGACCCGATTTCGGTCTACGCCCCGCGCCGGGGACAGTTCTCGTCTTTACTGCCGCAAAGCATCTACCGCAAAGGCGAGCTCTTCCCGTCGGGCATCTTCGCACTCGAAGCGGAAGTAGACGGTAAATACATGATCGTACCGCTGGATTTTGCCCAGAGGTTGCTCGACAACGAGGGTAAAGCGTCGTCGCTGGCGGTACGCCTGAGCGAAAATGCCGCACCGGAAACCGCCCGGACGGCTATTGCCGCACTGTTGGGCGACGGATTCAACGTGCAGACACGCTACCAGCAGAAAGCGGAATTTTACCGCATCATGATGTACGAGAAATGGGGTATTTATTTCATCATCCTACTCGTACTGATCGTCGCCTCGTTCTCACTGATCGGCTCGCTGGTCATGCTGATCATCGATAAACGCAAAGATATGCACACGCTGCTGACAATGGGTGCCGACATCCCGTTGCTCCGCAAAATCTTCGTTACAGAAGGCATGCTGGTCTACGGTATCGGTGCGGTCGGGGGCATGATCCTGGGCGTCGCACTCGCATTGGCCCAGCAGCACTGGGGATGGCTCAAACTCTCGGGACAGACATTCCTCATTGACGCTTACCCGGTGGAAGTGCACCTGAGCGACCTGCTGCTCGTCGCGATCTCCTTCACGGCGGTCAGCTACCTGATCTCGAAACTGACGGTGCTGTCGATGATCCCGCGCAGTGAAATAAGAAACTGACCATGACAACCTTATACGCCAAACCATTCCATAAGAAGATGAGACGGCTGTTCTGCCTGCTCGCGGCACTGCTGGTATTCGCGGCATGCGACAAACCCAAAAATATTCCGGACGATAAACTGACGGCCATCGTCGGCGACCTGTTTTTGGCAAACGCCTATTGGGACATCCACGGCGATTACCGGTTCATCCGCGACAGCATCGACATCTATTCGCCCATTTTTGAACAATACGGTTTCACCCCCAAGGATTTCATGTTTACCATCGAAAACCTTTCCAAACGCAAAAGCGTCAAATTCACCGACATACTGCAAGCTGCCCTCGACACACTGCAAGCAGGCGGAAGGCCCTGGTTCGACGCGATCGCACGCCGCGACAGCGTGAACAAGATCGCTGCGGAGCTTTTCAAAAAGCAGGTCTATTTCGATTCGCTGCCGCAACACTACACACGCCTGAGCCGGACCGAGGACAAACCGACCGTCAAACTGGCCGTCGAACCGGGAGAATACAGGATCGAATGGAGCTACGCGGTGGACACCTCAGACCGCAACCCGTACGTCCAATACATGCACCACCTCTCCGACAGCGCCGGACGCAAAAGTAATTATTCCTACCGCAGCTACACAAAGGGACAGCGCCGGAGAGAGACCGTCACCGTCAACGTAACGGGCAGTATCCCTTCCTGGCTTAACATCTACCCGGCCTACACGACCATCGCGGCCAATCAGGTCACGAACGTCACCATCGATTCGCTGCAGGTGACCCATTACATCCCGCAACAGCAGGCGATCGACTCCGTCACGCGCCGGATCATTTTCAAACCCGCCGTAGAAATCCCATCCACACCATCCGCACATGAGCCGTTTACGCAAAATATCGTCCCATTACGTCTGGACACCGCAGGGCTTTCTCTCCTCGGCGATTCTGTCGTTCGCTCCGGACGGAACGCTCGTTGAGATCGAAACTTCCGAACAGGTCGATTCGTGCGAGGGCGTGGAGTTCTTCAGCGGAGTGCTGATTCCAGGCTTTGTCAATGCACATTGCCATAGCGAACTCTCCTACCTGCGCGGGAAAATCGAACGCCGTCGCGGATTTGCGGGTTTCGCCGACAGTATCGCGCGGGTGCGCCACGAAGCGACACCCGAAGAACGGCTGGCCTCAGCCGCCTACTGGAACGCAAAAATGTATCAGGAGGGTATTACGGCGGTGGGGGACATCTGCAACGGGGCTTCGACCTTCCCGCTGAAGCAGAAGAGTCCGGTCTATTACCACAACTTTATCGAATATTTCGGATTGCAGGCCACAGATTTCTCCCGGACGGATGCCGTCGCCGCAGAAGCCGCACGGCTGGGACTACCGCATTCGGCCACACCGCATTCGACCTATTCGTTGCAGGATAAACCCTTCCGCGAAATCGCACACCGCGACAATCCGCTCTCGATCCATTTTATGGAGAGCCCGGGCGAACAGGAGCTGTTCGAAGGCCGGGGGCGGTTGCATGCCCGAAACCTCGAATCAGGCGTCGGGATCGATTTCGCCGGTTACGGATCTCCGGCCAGCAGGATTGTCGCATCGGTTCCCCCGGATAAAAACATCCTGCTCATTCACAATACGTTTGTCGATGAAGAGGTGATTGACCGGATCGAGAGCCACTTCGAACCGGGCCGGGTCACCTGGGTACTCTGCCCGCGCTCGAATGATTTTATCGAAGGCGCGCATCCGCCGGCGACCCTGCTCCACAGAAAAGGGGTTCGTATAGCCATCGGTACGGACAGTCTCGCTTCCAACGAAACACTCTCCATGCCCGGCGAAATGAAACTGCTGCCCGAAATTTCGTTACACGACCGAATCCGCTGGGCAACCCTCACAGGAGCCGAAGCGCTCGGAATCGACTCCTGGACGGGTAGTTTTACCCCCGGTAAACGTCCCGGAGCCATATTACTGACCGGAATCGATCTCGGGTCGATGACCCTGCGTACCGATGCAGCCAGCCGCAGAATTGTCTGAAAACGCACTTGGATTCAGTGACGACACCAAATGAAAACCGGGAACGCGCCGGCTCCTAATAATTCGGAGCAAATGGATAACCTTTTCTCCGGGAGGACATTCTCCCCCGGTTATTTCCTCGTTGTTCCCATCGAACGAATAGCCCCGGTCAGGGTATCCATTCGATAATCCGGTCCGCCGGTTGCTGCTTACGCCACTGCACGAAGGCGGGATAATCGGCGATCCCGTCCCGGATGACGGCCAGATAATACTCGATGCCCATGATCTTCTCATCGTCGGGGGTTTCGTATTTGAGCCGCAGGACCGTTTCCCGCTGCCGAGGCGTAATGACCGCTTCGATTCGTTCGGCCACTCGCTCGAAATAACCGTCGTAACGTGACCCCTTGACCAGGTGGATCATATCGACCTGCCACTCCTCACCCCCGTCGTCATACCAAAGGTGCCACTCGACACAAGCCTCCGGCGTATGCAAAAGATTCGCCCCTTCAAACCTTTTTACGGCCGGATCGGCAACCAGCGCAGCCATCGCGGCAAAACTGTCGGAGAGCCTGAAAGGAGAGGAATAGATATGAAAATCGATGTCGCGGTGCTTCATCAACAAACCGGTTCTCAGCGAACCTACCAGATGCGCTTCGGCCCCAACGGCTTCCCAAGCCTCTACCACACGCAGTTTTGCAATAACTTCCCGGGCCTTACGCTGATTCGCTTCGGCCAGTGCGACAATATCCGTCATAATCGATTGTATTGATATAAAATAGATCGGTCAAACAGTCCGTGACGCAACGCCAGAAAACAAGCGTCGGTTCCAGAACAGGGCGGCAAAGGTAAAAAAGAAAACCGAATAACAGGCACGCAGCCGAAACGACATCCCGATTAACTCATAGATCGGAAGCGTTACCCACTCTGTGCGGCTCTACTTTATTCGGATAGTTCGTCGAGGAGTTGCCGTACGCTTTTGTGCAGCACGGGATGCATAAAACCGGGCAGCACTTCACAGAGGGGACGCAATACGAAACCGCGCTGCTGCATCAGCGGATGAGGAACCGTCAGCCGGGGCGTATCGATCACCCGGTCGTCATAAAAAAGAATATCGATATCGAGGGTACGCGAACCGTACTGCCTGCCCATCGCTTCATGATCCGCCCCTGCGGTCTTATTACAACCGGCTCCGGCCTGGCATCCGGTTCCGGTTGCGATACCGTCTGCCGCTCGCGGACGGATCCGCCCCGCCTCCCGCTCGATCTGCTGGCAAATATCGAGCACATGTTCAGGTTCCAAAGCCGTCTCGAAGATCAAAACCTGATTGAGAAACTGTTCCGGCGCCTCGAATCCCCAAGGCGGGGACTCCCAAAGCGAAGAGGCAGCCGTTTCGGCTCCCACGCGCTCCGCAAGTTTGAGCCGGGCACCGGCCAGCGTCGCCCGCACGTCCCCCAGATTGCCCCCTGTCAACAAAATCACGCGCGCCATCACTTCAACGGGCCGATCAGTTTGCTTACCGTCAGTGCGAAATGCGGAAAGATAATCTTCGGGTTACCGTTCTGCCCCACCTGCCGGATCACCAATTCCATCTCCGAAACCAACCTTTCGATATTGGCATTGTTGACAAACGGTGCGAATTTCTTGCAGAACTCGTACTCGCGGCCGAACAGGAACGAAATTTCGGACATCCCGGCCGTCAGCATGTAGCTATCGCGCAGCAACCGGATCGAATTACTCATCAGCCGCTTCTGTTCTTCCCTTCCCAGCGAGGCGACCGTTTCGGCCCATTCCAGCAACTCCAGGTGACGGTCTTCATAACTGAGCCGCATCAGTTGTACAAACAGTTCGAACGATTCGTTACTCTCTCCGGAAGCCAACGCCTCCAGACAACGTTCGGCCTCCAGCAGATTTCCCCGCGAAAGGCGAGCGATTTTCTCCGCATCGGCCGGAGAGAGCTTTTTCCGCTCCACCAGCCAGCCGGTCATGTCGGCCTGGGTAACAGCCGGCACGGTTACGCCCTGCGTCCGTGAGATAATCGTCGGTAACAACCGGTCCGGCGCTTCGCTAACCATCAGGAAAAGCGTTTTTTCCCACGGTTCTTCCAGTATTTTGAGCAATTTGTTGGCCGCCTGCACATTCATCCGTTCCGGGAGCCAGATCAGCACGACCTTATATTCGGATTCGAACGCCTTAAACGACAAGGCACGGATAATTTCATCGGCCTCGAACGTGCTGATATTACCCTGCTTGTTATCGATCGCAATGGTCTCGTACCACATCTGTTCGTTGAAATAGCCGCCGGTAGAAGCGACCTGGTCACGCCACAAAGGCATGAACTGATTGCTCAGCGGCTTCTCGGACGAACTTTTTCCTTTAGGCGTATTGACCGGAAAAACGAAATGGAGGTCGGGGTGGGCCAATTGTCCGATCTGATGGCACGAGGGACAAACTCCGCACGAATCCCCGTCGTGACGGTGCGGACAGTTCAGGTATTGCGCATAAGCAATGGCCAACGGCAGGGCGCCGACCCCCTCGTCCCCCGTAAACAACTGGGCATGGCTGATCCGGCCCCGGCCGACACTGCCGACGAGCCGCTGCTTTACCTCCTGTTGCCCGATCACATCCTTGAACTGCATTTTATTGACTTGGCTTATTGCAGAAGAAACTCTATATTTTCATAAAAAACAAAGACATCCCCCGATAAATCCACAAAGAGGAGGGACGACCTTCGATCCGGAAGCGTCCCGGTTATTTTGTCCCGGTCGAACCGAATCCGCCCGCGCCGCGCTCCGTCTCGCCGAGCACCTCGACACTCTCCCATTCGACCCGCGTAAAGCGGGCTACCACCAATTGCGCCACCCGTTCACCGGGTTTCAGTTCATACGGGGTATTCGACAGGTTGACGAGGATCACCTTGATCTCACCGCGGTAATCGGGATCGACCGTACCCGGCGAATTGACCAGCGAAAGCCCGTGCTTGGCCGCCAGACCGCTGCGGGGCCGTACCTGCATCTCATAACCTTCGGGCAACTCCACATAAAGTCCGGTCGGCACCAATGCACGCTCCAGCGGACCGAGCGTAATGCTCTCTGTTATGTTCGCACGGACATCGAGGCCCGCAGCCTGTCCGGTTTCATACTGCGGCAAGCCGTATGCCGAACGGTTGATCACTTTCACCTTCATCGTTATCTCCTTTTTAGAACCGACCGAGCCAGCGATCTCACATCAATATGCTCCCACCGGACGGCCACCGCAGCAAATGCGGTCAACAGGCCCAAATTTAACAAATATTTCGCGGCCGCAGGCAACATCCCGGTAAAATAGGAAATCCCGTAGATCGCACCGCCCAGCAGGAAATAGGCCCCGATGCGCCGCACATTGTACGGGGTGGGGTAGTAACGGCTGTTGAGCCAGAAACTCAAAGCCAGCATCACCGTTTCACAACCGAGGCGTCCCCATGCGGCGCCGACATAGCCCAGCGCGGGTACCAGCCATACGTTCAGGCCCACCGTAACGACCAGTCCCGTTCCGGTGATCCAGATCGCAAAACGCGTATCCCCCGTCTGTTTGTACCAGAAATTGAGGTTCAGCGTCATCCCCGAAAAGATGTTCGCGAGCAGGATCAGCGGCAGGATAAACATCCCCTGCCGGAATGCAGGCCCCACAAAAAGGGCGAACGCATCGGCGAAAAGCATGATGAGCAGGAAAATTGCGACCGACACGATGGCAAAATATTTCAATGCCTCGGCATTCGCCCGCAAAAAATCCTCCTTTTTGAAATTGGCGAGGAAAAACGGTTCCGCCGCATAACGGTACATTTGGATAAACAGCAACAGGATCACACCGAGTTTCGCTACGGCCCCGTAGATCCCCAGCGCGTCCATCGCCTCTCCCCGGGGCATCAGGTATTTGATCATCTGCCTGTCGATGAACTGGTTGGCCACACCGGCCACACCGCTCACGAGTAACGGGAACGAATAGATAAAGATCGTCCGGAGCAGTCTCCAGCGGATACGGGGCACACAATCACGGTAGGCCGGGAACAGCAACAGCAGCGTCACGAAACTCGTAATCAGGTTCGCGACCAGGTAATACCCGGCTCCATACGAAGGATCGTACAGCGATGCCCACCAACCGCCGCCGACTGCCAGTCTCGGCAAGCCCTCATAAAGAAAGACGACCAAGACGACGTTCAGTACCACGGAAAAAGTCCGCAGGATTACAAACAATCTAGCTTTGTTCTCCTGCCGCAACCGCGCATAGGGAATTGCGGTGATAACATCCAGCGCGATTACTACCGCCACGATCCAGATATACGAAGGATGATCGGGATAATCCATCACGCGCGACAGTTCCGGGGTAAAGAGGATACCGAGCGCGGCGAACAGCACCGCTACGGCGCTCACGGCCCCCCAGGTCGTCGAAAAGACCTCCTGCCGCCCGTGCAATCCTTCCGCTTTGCCGGCGAAGCGGAAATAACCGGTCTCCATCCCCATCGTCAGCACCACCATCGCGAACGGAATCAGTGCATACATATCGGTAATCACACCGTACTCGCCCGTGGTCATGATCCGGGTCAGGAACGGGGTCAACAGGTAGTTCAGCAACCGGGATACGATGCTGCTGATACCGTAAATGGCGGTCTGTCCGGCCAGTTGTCTGAGCATGCTGTGAAAAGGCTTCTATCGGATCATTGGTATTCGGTCTTGCGGCTTTCGATTTCCGGATGTCACCGCTGCTATTTAGACGTAAGCCCCCGACTGTTACGGGAGGTCAGGCCTTCGCCCACTGTTCGCGGATCAGTTCCAATGCAGCCGGGACACTCACCGTACGGTCACCTGCACAGCCGCACTCGAAACTGACGTAATAAGGATAAGCCATCTCTTTAAGCGCACGGAAACCGTCCACATAATTGTCCTTGTCACCGTTCTCGCCCGGCATCTGGCGCGTACCGCGGCTGGCGATGTGGATGTGTCTCAGGTAGCGGCCCCCCGACCAAAGCGCCCCGTAATCGGAAGTCTCCTCGGCGGTCATGTGCCAGAAATCGCCCATGCAGCAGACTCCGCGACTGCCGGTATCACGGCAGATAGACGCCGCATCGGCCACCTGGCGCAAGTAGTGTGCCTCCTTGCGGTTCAGCGGTTCGAGAATCACAGTCGTACCCTGCTCGCGGGCATAGTCACCCAACTTGCGCAGCTGTTCAACCAGATAATCTCGCGTCTGGGGAGTGTGCGGCATCACGGGAACCTGGTGGTTAAATGCAGGCACCATAATTACGCCTGTCGAACCGAGCTCTCCTGCCGCCGCAATGATTTCACGCATCGTACGGTCGAATTCGGCCCGCACCTCGGGTTGCTCCGAGAGGATAAATCCGGAAAACCCGGCACAAATGGCGCTGACACTGATGTTACGACCGCGAAGAGCCTGTTTCAGTTCACCCACGCGTGCCGACAGGTTCTTGCCGCCGGGTTCAAACCCCGTTACACCGTGTGCTTCCATATAGTCCAGCCGCTCGGCGAGCGTTTCGCCCGGCGCGGTATTCTCCTGAAACGACAACCTGAGCGGATTGCTCTCCCCGGGTTTACCCAAGCCTTCCCCCTGCGGGTACGGCCGTGCGAGAAGATTCCACGGCGCCGCTGCCGCCACAGCAGCCCCCACCAACGTTTTCTGTAAAAAATCCCGTCTGTCCATATCTTTTGTTTTTATCGTTTACTCTCTGTTCCCCGCAGCCATATACCGGATACTGCCGGACGAACACTTTTCGGAGCCCCAATTTCGCGAAACTACCCTACGATCCTTCCTGCACGCCTGCCGACCGTCCCGTGATAAAGCCGTTCCGAGAATTTCCGATTTTCCCCGCAAAACAGCCATGCCGCCGGGGAATCAAATATTCCAACCTTTATTCCAGCTCCGCTTCCAACCTTTCGAGAAACCGGGTAACCGCCCCTGCATCGTCCGGAGAAGGCGACCACGGAGCCACATTCCCGGGCGTCAACGGAGCAAAAGGCCCCTGCTTCACCTCGTAAACCACCGTACCGTCCTGAAGGACCAACAGGCCATGCCATTCTCCGGCCGGGATATGAAACCCATAAGTTCCCGCCTGCGGATCAATCACAGCCTTTTGGGTGACATTCCCTGCCTCATCGAAAACGAACGACGCGACACGGCCCCGCAAGACGACCACCATTTCATCCCGCTCGGGGGCGAGATGCCGGTGCGGCTGCACGAACGTCCCGCGTTGCAGACCGTTCAGCATCCAGTTGACCGGGTCACTTTCACTCTTATGAAAATTGTAGTTTTTCCGCAGCCGTGGACTCTCTTCGGCATTACGCGTCGTTGTATCCAGCAACGTTTCGTCGATCACTTTCATCTCCATACGGGTTTGGCCCGCCTCGTTTTATCAATTTTAACAGACGACGCCTGTCTCGCGGATCCCCAACTTCAACGAGTTCCGGGACAAAACGACACCTTGGTGAACTCATTAACCGGTTGAACTCGTCGACAAGGCTTTTATCCTTTGTTTCCGGATATCCCCGACGTCGTTCCCGACCTCAGCTGCGGGAATATCCGTTTATGCCTTTTTGGCTTCGCCCGGCACCGGAACAGTGTATTTGCCCATATCCATCGGGCCGAGTTCCAGTTTTTCAGGCATGTAATTCAACGAAGCGGCGCTGATTTCATCCCAAGTGACCGTCTTGCCCGTATAAGCGGACTCGCGGCCCATAATCGCAGCCAGGTTCGACACAGCCGTCTCCTCTGCCTGCATGATCGGCGTCCCCTGACGAATGCAGCTGATCCAGTTCACGTGCTCCAGGACATACGGATTATTCTGCTGGTGCGCGGCCTTCTCGGCTTCGAGATCGTATTGCCAAAGCACATTACCGGCCAAATCCTTGATCACGCAGGCGCCCGAACCGCCGCCGCCGCTCTCCCAGGTTCCTTTGGTTCCCTGCAGGAATTCGCTCACATTGTTCGAACACCCGTCGATCTGGCGCGACATGCTGTGGAAATGCACGCCGTTGTCACAGACGAAATCGATGCTGAAGTTGTCATACTGATCCCCGGTAATCCTACGCTGGCGGCTGCCGAAACCGGTAGCCGAAACCGGTTTATAGCCCGAAAACCACAGGAAAACATCGATGTTGTGCACATGCTGTTCGACGATATGGTCGCCCGACATCGCTTTCCAGTTTACCCAGTCCCGAATCATCCACTCCATATCCGACCAACCCGGTTGGCGCGTTTTATACCACAGCATCGACTGGTTCCAGTAGACGTTACCGCCGGTAATCTCGCCGATCATGCCGTCAAGTACGATTTTCTTGAAAGATTCGACATAGGCACGCTGATGGTGCCGCTGCGTACCGGTCACAACGCACAATCCTTTGGCATTGGCTTGTTTGGCCGTCGCCATGATCATGCGGTAACCTTCCGGATCGACCGCAATGGGTTTCTCCAGAAAGCTATGCACGCCTTTCTCAGTTGCATACTTGAAATGCGTCGGCCGGAACAGCGGCGGCGTCGCGATAATCACGACATCCACACCCGAGTCGATCACCTTCTGGTAAGCATCGAATCCGACGAAACAATTTTCAGCGGCAATCTCGATATTATGTTTTTCTTTAAGCTCTTTACGCGCATTTTCGACCCGGTCCGGGAAGACATCGCCCAATGCCACGACCGTAACGTTGTCGGCGGCATTGAGAAAATCCTGTGCGGCACCGGTTCCGCGACCGCCGCAGCCAATAAGGCCCGCTTTCAGGGGTTTACCGTCCACAGCCTTGTCGGGCAATTCGGGAATATAAACCGAACCGGCGTCCCTCAGCGCGGCATTTTTACCGCCCTTATCATCGGAACAGGCACTCAGTAGCGGCGTAACGCCCAACGCACCGATAGCTCCGGCCATAGCCGAATAGGAGAGAAACTCGCGACGGCTGATTTTGTTCTTTTCGCTCATGGTTCAATCGTAATTTAAAGTTTATCGTTAGTAGGTTCAATCATTCTTATCGGTCAGCGCCTGGGGACCGGGACGGCTCCAGATAACGATTCGCATACGCTTGGTTCCGCACCGGGCCGTGAAACATAAAACCCAGATTACTTCAGCTCCGTCGTTCCGGCAGGATCGTCGTATTCACACACGACACGGAAACCGATCGCACGGATATCCGAATACCACCAGATACTCTGCGGCTGCTGCGGATCGGTTTTGAGCCACTCCTTGTGCCGGGTATGGCTCCGGGCCGCCGAGCGCAGTACCGAAGCATCGTCGGTAAAGGCGCCGCCGCGCACTACATGCTCCTCACCCCCGGCAGGCCCTTTCGGGTCGATCGCGCCATCGGGCATCTTACTGTAAGCGTCCGGAGCGTACCAGTCCGCGCAATATTCCATCACATTGCCGAGCGTATTTTTCAGTCCGAACGGATTAGGCTGTACAGCCGAGGGTTCTTCTGTACGATTCTTACTGTCGTTGACATAGACGACATAACGCGCGATTCCGGCCGTATCGGCTTTGAAAAGCTTGCGCCAAAAGCCCTCATTCGAGAATTTTTTCGGATCACCCGGGAAGAAATAGGGCGTTTCCGTGCCGCCACGGGTTGCATATTCCCACTCGGCCTCAGTCGGCAACCGGTATTTCTTGCCGGTTTTTTTCGACAACCACTGGCAGAACGTCTCTGCGGCATAATGCGTCATCGTAATGGCCGGTCGGTCGCCGCCACCCCAGCCCTGGTCGGGAATCCCGAAGGGGGGAGTCGGGCCGCTGATCGCATCTACATCCGGATCGGAATTGTTCGCATAAACCAGTTCGGGCGGCGTCCGTCCCTCAGACATCGTCTCGGCATAGAACGCCCAGTACATATCCCAGGTCACTTCAGCTTCGCCGATAAAAAAAGACGAAAGGGTCACATTGCGGACCGGCCCTTCATCCTCGCGGCGGAACGGCTCGTCGGGGGGGCTGCCCATACGGAACGAGCCGCCGGGAATCGCTTTCATCCCGAACGATACAGTAGTGCCGGGAATCCGCTCGGTGAAATTCTCGAAAGCCGTCACTTCGGCCGGAGCGGTGAACGGGTCGCCTTTTGCTGCGGTCTGCGGCACCCCCTGCATCTTAGCATGTTTGTAGTTGGGATCGTAATGGCCCACATCAAGGTGGCAGCTGATACATTGCAACCCGAGTTTCTCCTCATTTTCCTCGTAATAGAGGTGAGCGGTTACCCCTTCGTCGGTCAGGCGTGCCGGGAACAACTGCCGGTGGCACTCCTTGCAAGATTCGTTGAAGACGATCTTCTGTGCATACTCGAGCTGTCCCTTGCTTTCCCAATCGATCTTCTCGGTATCTTTAAAGAAGTACGACCAGACATCTTTCGCTCCCGAACGCAATTTCGTAAAGAAATAGTTCGCACTGCCTTTGGGCGGCAGGTGGCACTCGGCGCAACCGGTGGTCACACCGCTTTTGGAATTGTGATGCACAGAGAGTTTCCAACTTTTGTCGGCGGCTTCGTGCACATGACAGGACATGCAGTATTCATCGGTCGAAGTCTTCATGTAGACCCGGTTCAGCGCAATCGTAACGCTGACCCCGACAGCCACGCCGAACAGGGTGAACAGAACTATTTTCCGTCTGTTTTTGCGGGGTTTCTTCGTTTGGGATGATGACATGGGATTCTAAAAAAACGTACTCAACCGCCGGAAATTCCACCCGGCAGTTAGGGAAGCGCCCCTTAAAGGCGCAAGGTTTACAAATTTAGGAAAAATAAACGGGAAAACGCAAGCCAGAACCCGAAAAGCCGCCCTCAGAGCTCGTCCAGGAGCTTTCCGGAAAACGAAAACGCCATAAAACTAAAACAATAAAGGCCGGCAAGAATATGATAATCCCACCGGCCTTTAACCCGTATCGGTTATGTCCCGCAAACCTTTTCGTCCGATCGGCGGTCCATAAAACCTTTACAGCAACGCTACTTGTTCCGATACCGGAGCGTCTCCCCCGTTTTCGAAAGCGACGGCGGCATGCTCCGGTCGGAAACGGCACGCTGCCTGTTCGGCTGGCCGCTCATTACGAAATGGATGTCCGCTCCGTCGCGGATATCGTCGTAAGTGATATACGACTTGTCGTACTCTTTGCCGTTCAGTAGCATCTTCTCGACATAAACGTTCTGCTTCGACCAGTTCTCGGTAGTCACTTTCACCTGGTGCCCGTTGCCGAGGCGCATCGTGACGGCTTCGAGCGCAGGCGACCCGATGTTGTAGATATTGCTCGACGGGGCGGTCGGATAGAAGCCCATGCAGTTGAAAATGTACCAGGCCGACATCTGTCCGCAATCGTCATTGCCGCTGAGCGACCCCGGCTCATTCCCGTAAAAATGGTCGATCACATATCGGATCCAGCGTTGGCAATCCCAGGGCCGGTTGAGGTAATTGTAAAGATAGATGATCTGGTGGCACGGTTCGTTACCGTGCCAGTACCCGCCGATACGGCCCCAAATGTCATGCGCACCGGGGATATTTTCGTCCATCTCGATCACGAAAAGCGAATCGAGCCGCGCTTCGAACAGGTCGCGCCCCGCTTCGTTGATATAACCCTGCACATCGTGCGGTACATACCAGGTATATTGCAGCGTAAAACCTTCGGTGATATCTCCCCAGCCATTGACCGAACCGGGTCCCTGATAAGCGATCGGCGCGAACGGCGTACGCCAGCCGCCGTTGATATCCCGCCCACGCATGTATTTGGTCTCGGGATCGACGAGGTTCTGGTACGAAAGCGACCGGTTCAGGAAATATTCATAATCATCCGTCTTGCCGAGCTTTTTAGCCGCCTGTGCGATACAATAGTCGTCATAGGCATACTCCAGCGTCTTCGACACCGACTCCTTCTCCTTGTCGAACGGCACCCAGCCCAGCGAATCGTACTCCGGCAGGCAATCGTAATGCGGATTCATCGCAGTGGTCTTCATCGCCTCGAACGCACGTTCGTAATCGAAGCCCGGAACCTCTTTGACGATCATATCGGCCAACACCGACACGGAATGATACCCGATCATACACCATGTTTCGTTACCATAGAACGACCAGATCGGCAGCATCTTTTCAACGCTCTTGTCGTAATGGGCCAGCATCGAATTGGCCACATCGGCATTGACCTTCGGCTGTACGAGACAGAACAGGGGATGCAGCGCACGGTAGGTGTCCCACAGCGAGAAGGTAGTCAGGTTGGTGAATCCCTTCGCCTTTTCGATATTCTTGTCCAACCCGCGGAACCGGCCGTCGGCATCCTGGAAGATAAACGGATGCAGGAAAGCGTGGTATACCGACGTGTAGAAAGTCTCCTTATCAGCCTGCGAGGCCGTGACCTGAAACTTATTCAGCTCCTTGTTCCATTTCTCGACCCCTTTCCGGTGCAACGATTCGAATGTTTCGCCGTCGAGCTCCCTGAGGTTCTTCAATGCTCCGGCCGTACTGACGCCCGACACGGCCGTCCGGACATAAATCGGCTCCCCTGCTGCGGTACTGAACGTCATCCAGGCCTTGATATCCTTTCCCCACGCTTCGAGGCTGCTGCGGAAACGCTTCGTATTGTAAAGCACCGGCACGCTGTCCTGCAGGAAACCCATCGCCTTGAACGGTTTGGAGAAGGTCGCGGCAAAATAAACGTGCCGTTCGGGACCCCAGCCGTTGACGATTTTCGAACCGACGAGCGTCGAATCGTTTTCGAGCCGGATATTCGCCCACACGCAGGGCCATTTGAGCGTGTGTTTCAGATCAAGCAGAATAAAGGCGCTATCGCTCTGCGGATAAGTGAATTTGAAGATTCCGCTGCGCACGCCGGAAGTCATTTCGGCCTTCGTGCCGTAATCGAGCAGATCGACCCCGTAATAGTTCGGCGAGGCCCATTCCCGGTCGTGAGAATAGCGCGACCGGTACCCCGCATCGGGATTTTCATGTGTCCCGGGATCGAACCGGATCTCACCCACCCCCGGCATAAAGAGGAAATCGCCCAGGTCGGGAATACCCGTGCCGCTGAGATGCGTCAGGCTGAAACCGAGCAGCGTCGGATGGTCGTATTTATAGCCGGCAGCGACATCGTAATCATCGAAATCGGTATCGGGACTCATCTGGATACCGCCGAACGGGATTTGCGAACCGGGGTAAGTATTCCCGAAACCCGCGGTGCCCACCAACGGGCGGACATATTGGGTGAGTTCTTCCTGCGGCGCGTTCAGGTCGGGATGGTGCACGCAACCCGCCGCAAAAATAAGCGACACTCCGCACAGCATCGTGAGCGTTTGTCTGAACATGTTTGTCATCGTTTATCGGTTTGGATTAGTATCGGTTTCGAGTATCAGTCTTCCCGGGTACAGAAGTTCCCGGACAGCAGCGGCCATCCATCGGGGATAGCCGCACGGCGCATAGCTGCCGTTTATTGCTGTTGGTTTTCCGAGCGAACACCCCCCGCAACTGTCCCGGCATTGGGATTGGTCAGCTCCCGTCCCCGGAATTTCCCGGTCAGCGTACCGAGGAAAGCCACGATATCGTCACGGTCCTGTGCGCTGAGTTGCCTGCCGACCTGGAAGCGAGCCATATCGTCCACCGCTTCGGAAAGCGTCTCACGCGTTCCGTCGTGGTAATACGGAAAGGTCAGCGCCACGTTGCGCAGTCCCGGGACTTTGAACCGGTGGCGGTCGTAAGCTTTTTGCGTTTGTTTGAAACGGCCGTTGTCCTCTTCGGTCATCTCCTCCCCGCGCGCCGCAAAATAGTCCTGCGCCAACCCCATATATTCAAACGACTGTCCTCCCAACAGCGGCCCGACATGACAGGTCGCGCAGCGGTTCTCTTTGAACAGTTCGTATCCGTGCTGCTCCTGCGCGGTAATCGCCGTCGAATCGCCCTTTAGGTAGAGATCGAAACGGCTGTCCGGTGTGATGAGCGTTTTCTCGTACTCGCCGATCGCCTCGGTGATCGCTTCGCCGCTGTAGCCCCCGGGGTAAACCTTCAGGAACATTGCGGTAAACTTGGGATCGGCTTTGAGCTTTCCGATGATCTGTTCCCAGGAAGTGCTGGCCATTTCGACCGGATTGAGCGGGGGACCGCCGGCCTGATCGGCCAGAGTGTGCGCACGGCCGTCCCAGAATTGCTCGAAATTCAACGCCGCATTAAAAACGGTCGGTGCATTCACCCCTCCGAGCGAACCGTTCACGCCTTCGGAATAACGCCTGTTATCGACACCGCCCGTATGCAAGCCGTGGCACGAAGCGCAGGAAACCGTATTGTCGGACGACAGGCGCGGATCGTTGTAAAGCATCTCGCCGAGCGCCGCCTTGCGTGCGTCGGTCGGCAACGAATCGGGCAGCGGTTGCACGGGTTCACCTGCAAAACGCGGAGCGGTGGCCGGATTGCTGTAATTGGCAACGCGATGGTCATGAATCCACTGCAGCAACTTGGCCTTTTTCGCATCGGTAATCGATGAACCCCAGTGCACAAGGTAATATTTGGCAACCGGCATACTGCCGTCGCTGATCGCCTTTTCCATCTTGGCCAGGGAAACCTCATCGACAGGCCGTCCTTCGGCAAGCGCCGCAAACGCTGCACCCAAATCAGCCTGCCGATGCCCTTTTTCGACATCGCTGCGCACGATATTGCCCGCCACCGGCCACGAGGCATAGAACGGCAAGTCGGGATTTTCACTGTGGCAGCTGAGGCATCCTCCATCGTCGAGGATCTGCTGCACCTGCATCTCCGCAGTCTGGTCGGGCGACGGCAGACGGTTCGCCAGTTTGTAGGCTACCGTCCCTACGGCTCCGGCCGCTACCACGACAATCGCAATCTTTACACTGGTCTTCATTTTCGTTGGGGATATAAGTTAGTATGTTCGATCATTCTTCCTCTCTTCAATCATCCTCCCTTTCAGGACACCCGTACGTCTTCACGACCGGTTGCTCCACTGCCTTTTTCCACAGGACATCATCTCCAAATAACACTTATGTCCGTTCCACAGAGGGGTCCGAAACAGGTTCCCTACCGCTGCGAAGCCGTATAGACTGCGACCGAAAGGGCGGCATAATCGCCGATCTGTTCGCCGAGTCCCGCCGGTACCACCCGGCACACCTCACGGGCATACGAAAGCGACTGCCGGCGGATCACCGACTCGGCCGCAGGCCAAAGCAAGTCATGCGCCCGGGCGAAAATGCTGCCGATCACGATCGTTTCGGGATTCAGCACGTCGATCAGGATCGAAAGCCCCTCGCCGAGCAGTTCACCGCTGGTACGGTATACCTCCAACGCCGCAGGGTCGCCCTGCCGTGCCGCTTCGGCCACACTGCGGGCCGTAATGCCATCGAGCGAAGCCGGATCGGGACAATAGCCCACGCCGCCGCCCATCTGCAATGCTTCCATCGCCCGGCTCCGTGCAAGTTGGGCAATACCGCCGCCGCTGCAAAAACCCTCGAACGACCCGGCTTTGCCGTAGCCGACCGGCCCGAACGGACGCATCGCCATATGGCCGACTTCTCCCGCCATGTCGTTCGTGCCGCTGTATAACCGCCCGTCGAGGATCAATCCCGCTCCCATGCCGGTCCCGAACGTCAGGAAAATCATATTCTGCGCCCCGCACCCCGCACCGAACTGCCATTCGGCCAGCGCACAGGCATTCGCATCGTTCTGGACACCGGTTTTCACACCGAAACGCTCTTCGAACAGGCGCACGATCGGAACATCGTCCCACCCCGGCAGGTTCGGCGGAGACATGATGACCCCGCGCTTACTATCGAGCGGACCGCCGCAACTGATGCCGAATGCGACCACTTGTGACACTTTCACGCCTTGTGCGGACAGTATCTCCTCTACGGTCGCAAAAAATTCGTCCAAAACTTCGGAATAGGGACGCCTCCCGGTCGGAAACGCCTTTTTATCCAAAATCGTTATCTCGCCGTTCCCGGCCCTACGACCCAGCACTACCGCGCATTTGGTCCCGCCGATGTCGATTCCCGCTACATACTCCATTGCTCGTGTATAATTGAGAGTCTGACTCTTATAATTAAATGGCTGTTTTCAACACCTTCTGCAACGCGCTGCTCCGACATTGCTTCGTGTACGCAACCAAAATCTGGTATTTTCCAATACCGGACAGCGCTAGGCAAGCCCCAGTTCCAGCTCGATATAATGAACCAGCGAGTGAATCACCTTCTCATGAATCTCCTGGGCCCGGTCTGAAAATTCGCTCTTCGGCGCGCGGATTTCCACGTCGCATTCCGACGCTATTTGTCCTCCGCCTTTGCCGGTCAGGGCGACTACCTTCATGCCGATCGAACGGGCCGATGCCACCGCTTCGAGCACATTGCGCGAATTACCGCTCGTGGTAATCCCGAGCAACAGGTCTCCGGGACGGCCGACCGCCTCGACTCCCTTCGAAAAAATATAGTCGTAACCGTAATCGTTCGCCACGCAGGTAATATGTGTCGGATCGCACAAAGCCACAGCCGCCAGCGCACGCCGGTTACCGCGGAAACGCCCGGTCAGCTCCTCGGCGAAATGCATGGCATCGCACATCGAACCGCCGTTACCGCACGTGATGATCTTTCCGCCGCCGCGCAGCGTCTCCACCATCAGCCGGCCGGCCTGTTCCAAGGCTTCCCATGCCGTCCGGTCGTTCGTAAATTGCTCCAACACCCGCGCCGCCTCGACAAAGCCGCTGCGGATCGTATCCATCGTACTCATAAATTATTTGGTCTTTTCAAGCCGGTCCGCATCCCGAAAAAGGATGCGCCACCGACTTCCCTATGCTTTCTGTTTCCTCAATATCGAGACAGCCACACCCAGAATATAGACCAGGCAGGCGAACGGTACCAACAGGCTGACCAGCTGGTCGGAATGGTCGGCGATCACACCCATTACCGGGGGCACCAGCGCCCCTCCCGCAACACCGGTAATCATCAGCGCCGAAATTTCATTGGCTTTGGCCGGATCGTGCTGCATCGCCAGCGAAAAGGCGATCGCGAATACGCTCGCCGCCGAGAGTCCTATCACGAACAATGCAGTATAGATAATCCAAGGCACCCCGGTCAGCAACAGCAAGGCATAACCTGCCACGGCAAAACACATCGTCATAGCGAAGAATCGCCGCGGGGCCACTTTTGCCAGGATGATCGTTCCTACGAACGTTCCGATTGTCCGGGCGGCAAAATAGAGGCTGCCGGCGAACGGGCCGCCCTCGTCGAGCGGAATCGCACAGCGTTCGGTTAGGTATTTCGGAATCGTGGTGAGCAACCCGACCTCATAGCCGACGATCAGCACGATCACCGAGAAGTAAACCAAAATCCGCCGGTCGCGGAGCATCGCAAAAATACGCCCCGCCGAACTGCTTTGCCCGGCACTCTCACGCTGCTCCGGAATCGGGATCAGCAGCAGCCACACGAACGACAGCACCGTCACGGCGGCATAAACCGGAAAGACCAGTTTCCAGTTACCGAAGCTCACCGACGCAACGCCGACGATAATCGGCCCGAGAAAAGAGCTGATCGCTTTGATGAACTGCCCGAGCGTCAGGCTGCTGGCTACTCGGTCGGCCGGGACAACATTCATCAGCAACGGATTGAGCGCGACCTGCAGGATCGTATTGCCGATCCCCAACAGTGCGAATGCGGTCAGTACCAGCGGGAAACTGTAATCGAGCAACGGCAGCAACATGGCAACGGTCGTAACGGCAGCACTCAGCAGTACTGTGTTCTTACGCCCGAAGCGGCCCATGAGGATACCCGTCGGCAACGAGATAACCGCAAACCAGAAAAAGACCAGCAGCGGAATCAGATTGGCCCACGTATCGTTCAGTGCAAAGTCCTGTTTGACGTAGTTGGTCGATATGTTGACGATATCGACGAAACCCATCACGAAAAAGCTGAAAAGCACGGGCGTCAGCTTGGCAAGGTTCAGTTTTTTGCTCATAAAAATCAGGTTAGCGAAACCGCAGCGGCCGGCTGTCAGCTTTACGGCAATTCAAAGTTATGGATTTTTCGGCAGGGATCGGCACATACCTATGAAAAAATACGGGAAAATCCCCTCCGCGACGCAATCCCGCACAGGCAAAAGGAATTGCGCAGGACAGCCCCGACTCCCCGTAAATAAGTTGTTGATAACTTCCTCCTCCGGAGCGGGCCCATCCCGGGAGATTGTTCTACTTTTATCCCAGCGTTAGGTTCCCGCTCCGTCCTCACGCGGAGCCCGGATTAAAAGGGAATCCTGTGAAAATCAGGAACTATCCCCGTAGCTGTAAGTTCCTTTCATGGACGGTACCTCTTGAGCCACTGCCGCTTATCGCGGCGGGAAGGCGTACCTTCCGGAACAAGTCAGAAGACCTGCCGGCGCTTCCATTCGTAGCTTTCGGGCGAAAGGCGACAGAATAGAGACCGTACCCTTCATTCTCTTCTTCTGTTCATCGCTTTATGCCGGAAGCTCCACTGGGTAAAACGGCCAAAAAACCACAAAAATATACCGCGATGAATACAGAAATCTACATTACCAAGCGCGACGGGAAGCGCGAAGCATTCTCGATCGACAAAATCAAAAGCGCCGTTGCCAAAGCTTTTCTTTCAGTAGGCAGTTTCGCCACGCAGGAGACGATGACCGGCGTCCTCTCGCGGCTCAACATCTCGAACGGCATGACCGTCGAGGAGATCCAGAACCAGGTCGAAGTGGCGTTGATGGCGGAACAGTATTTCAGCGTGGCCAAATCATTCATGATCTACCGCCAAAAACGTTTCGAAGACCGGGAAGTACGCGACAAGCTCCGTTTCCTGATCGACTACTGCAACGCGACGAACCCGGCTACCGGCAGCAAATACGACGCGAATGCGAACGTAGAGAACAAGAACATCGCCACGCTGATCGGCGAACTCCCCAAGTCGAACTTCATCCGCCTGAACCGCAAGCTGCTGACCGACAAAATCAAGCAAATGTACGGCAAAGAGGTGTCGGACAAGTACCTCGACCTGCTGAACCGTCATTTCATCTACAAAAACGACGAGACGAGCCTCGCAAACTACTGTGCGAGCATCACGATGTACCCGTGGCTGCTGAGCGGCACGCTGTCGATCGGCGGCAACTCGACACGCCCGACCAACCTCAAATCGTTCTGCGGCGGCTTCATCAACATGGTTTTCATGGTTTCGAGCATGCTCAGCGGCGCCTGTGCGACTCCGGAATTTTTAATGTACCTGAACTACTTCATCGGGAAGGAGTACGGAAACGACTATTTCCTGCGGGCCGACAAGGTGGTCGACCTCTCGAAAAAACAGCGTACGCTCGACAAGGTAATCACCGACTGTTTCGAACAGATCGTCTACTCGATCAACCAACCCACCGGCGCACGCAATTTCCAGGCGGTCTTCTGGAACATCGCCTATTACGACAAATACTATTTCGAAAGCCTGTTCGGCAATTTCGTTTTCCCGGACGGGGACAAACCCGACTGGGATTCGCTCGACTGGCTCCAGCAGCGCTTCATGCGGTGGTTCAACGCCGAGCGCACCAAAGCCGTGCTCACCTTCCCGGTCGAGACGATGGCGTTGCTGTCGAAAGACGGCGACGTACTGGACAAAGAATACGGAAACATCACCGCCAGAATGTATGCGGAAGGACATTCGTTCTTCACCTACATGAGCGACAACGCCGACTCGCTGAGCAGCTGCTGCCGCCTGCGAAACGAGATTCAGGACAACGGTTTCAGCTATACGCTCGGCGCCGGTGGCGTTTCGACCGGATCGAAAAGCGTGCTGACGATCAACCTCAACCGCTGTATCCAACATGCGGCCAACGCCGGCCTGCCGCACCTCTCGTTCCTCGAAGGGGTGGTGGACCTGGTACACAAGGTGCAAATGGCCTATAACGAAAACCTCAAGGATCTTTACAACAAAGGGATGCTGCCACTGTTCAACGCAGGCTACATCAACATGGACCGCCAATACCTGACCATCGGCGTGAACGGACTGGTAGAGGCCGCCGAAGCGCTCGGCATCGAGATCAACGACAACCCGCGCTATACGGCTTTCGTACAGGAGGTACTCGGGCTGATCGAACGGTATAACAAGAAATACCGAAGCAAGGAGGTGATGTTCAACTGCGAAATGATCCCGGCCGAAAACGTCGGCGTGAAACATGCGAAATGGGATCGCGAAGACGGCTACGTCGTACCGCGCGACTGCTACAACAGCTATTTTTACCGCGTCGAAGATGCGTCGTTGAATGTAATCGACAAATTCCGGCTGCACGGCCGCAAATACATCGAACACCTGACCGGCGGTTCAGCGTTGCACATGAACCTCGAAGAGCACCTGAGCCAGGAGCAGTATCGCCAGTTGTTGCGCGTAGCCGCGCAGGAGGGCTGCAACTATTTCACCTTCAACATTCCCAATACGGTCTGCAACGACTGCGGCCATATCGACAAACGTTACCTCAAGGCATGCCCCGAATGCCAGAGCAAGAACGTCGATTACCTGACGCGCGTGATCGGCTATATGAAGCGGGTCAGCAATTTCTCGCAAAGCCGTCAGGTGGAGGCAGCCAAACGTTACTACGGCCATGCTTAAATACGCCGGTTACGACATCGTCTTCCAGGAGATTCCCGACGAGGTAACCCTCGCGATTTCGCTGACGAACTGTCCGAACCGCTGTCCGGGATGCCACAGTCCGCAGCTGAGGGACGACACCGGCGAGCCGCTCACCGAGGAGGTATTGGAAGCGCTGCTCGAGAAATACCGCGGTGCGGTCACCTGCGTCTGCCTGATGGGGGGCGACGGAGACCCGGCCGGTATAAAACGCATCGCCAGGTTCCTGCATACGCAGCGGACAACGCCGGTCAAGGTCGGTTGGTATTCGGGCCGGAGCGAACTCCCCGAAGGCTTCTCCACCGAGGGCATCGAATACCTCAAGCTCGGTCCGTACATCGAAAAGCTCGGAGGCCTGCGCGCACCGACGACAAACCAACGGCTTTACAAAGTGGATCCCGGCGGAAGCTTGCGGGACATCACCCACCGCTTCCGAAGACAATGATCCCTCGCCGCTTTATAACCCGGCAGCAAAAAACCGTAACATCTGACTTTACACACGATTACACTGCGAGAATCTCCCGGGCCCGTAAAGTCCCGGGAGATTTTTACATATTATTTCCTTATATTCGCAAACGATGCTCCCCCGGTCATTTTTCGATATTCATTCATCCGAACTCAAACCTCTTTGACAGACCATGACAAAAAGATTCCTGCCATTGCTTGCATTTTTGGCTCTTGCGGGTTGCTCCGGGCCTAACAACAAAGCCGAAATCAAACTGGCTACCCCGTCGCCCCAACAGATCGATTTCATGAACAACGAAATCGGCGCATTTTTTCATTTTACGACCAACACCTTCACCGGAGCCGAGCACGGCGACGGTACGGCTACGCCGACCGATTTCAACCCGACGAAACTGGATGTCGACCAGTGGATGGAAGCGGCCAAAAGCCTCGGTGCGAAATATGCCGTACTGACGGCACGCCACGAAGACGGTTTCTGCCTGTGGCCCACAAAGACCACTGAATACTGCGTACGCAACTCACCGTGGAAAAACGGCCGGGGCGACGTCGTCAAAGAGTTCGTCGAGGCGTGCCGCCGCCACGGGATCAAACCCGGACTCTATTTCTCCCCGAACTACAACGGACACGAAATATTCCAACCCAAGGACCGGCCGGTCGAGTGGGGGAAAGTGTGGGACAGTATTACGAATCTGCGCTGGCAGGATTCGGCATTCGTCCAAAAATACCGCCAGCTGGAAGTGGACCAGATCACCGAACTGCTGACCGACTACGGTCCCATCTACCAGATATGGATGGACCACTGGAGTGAAAAGAAAAACTGTCCGGCCGTTACCGCCGCGATCCGGAAATTACAGCCCGAATGCATCCTGACCGGCCCCGATGTCCGCTCACCGGGCAATGAAAAGGGCACGGTCGTTTATCCTTCCTGGAATCCTGTCTATACGATGGACAGCACGAACAACTCACGGGCTGCGGAACGGGTCGACGAACCCGAAGGCCCCAACGAATACGGTTTGCTGGAGACCTACAAGATCGTCGGTCACCCGAACGGCCAGTTCTGGCGTAGCCTGGAGGCTCCGACGGCCGACATGTTCAACCACGGCGGCTGGTTCTGGCACGGGCCGCAGCTCCCGATGCCGATGGACGACCGGATCGAAAATTACTACCGCTCGGTCGGCCTCGGCGCCAACCTGATCATCAACCTGCCCCCCGACAGGCAGGGACTGATTCCCGCCGAAACGGTAGCCGATGCGAAAGCATGGGGCGATACGATCCGCAAACTGTTCTACGGGCCTTTCATCGCCGAAACCGAAACCGCACAACCGGGCAGTGAAGTGGAACTCACCTGGGAAAAGCCGTGCAGGATCGACCATGTGATGCTGATGGAAAACATTGCCAACGGACAAAAAGTTGCCAATTACACGCTCGAAGCGTTCGTGGACGGCAAATGGCAGGCCGTTGTCCCGGCCAACCGGTTCAAATACTGCCCCGAGGGCTATAACGCCTCGCCCGGTTTCGAGACGATCGGACATAAAAAGATCGACCGGATCGTACCCGTCGTGACCGACAAACTGCGTTTCCGCTGTACGAAAGCCGCGGCAGAACCGGTCGAAATTGCCAAATTCGCCGTATGGAACGTAGGGGAAGCAAATCCCACCCAAACGGCAAACCGTTAAGAGGCAAAATGAACGCACACACGTACCCGTTTTTCGACACAACCGCTTCGACACAGCGATAACCGGTCGACAACCATTCGGTTCCATGCCAAAAGCAGCCCCCCTAAAAGGCTGCTTTTGCTTTTATTTCAGCAACCGATCCGGAGTCAGACACCCGAAGCGGAAAAACAGTACTTTTGCACAGGGATATGTACAAAAATGGGATTTCTCCGTACACCCGGAAAATTTTAAAAAATTCAGGGGATCAGAGGAATCCCAATTAAAGAATTTAAACAGATCGTCTATGCAGTCGAAAGGGATGTATACCGGCCATCTGGCCATGCTCGGGGCCAACCTGCTCTGGGGTGTCATGTCGCCCATGTCGAAAGCCGTATTGCAAAGCGGTCTGGTCGGTCCGCTGTCGCTCACCACTTTGCGGATGGTCGGCGCCGCGGCAGCGTTCTGGATCCTGTCGCTGTTTACCCGCCGCGAACATGTCACCCCGCATGACCTGGCCCTGCTCTTTTTCGCATCGTTGTTCGGGGTCACGCTGAACCAGGGTTTCTTTATCACCGGCGTGTCGCTGACCTCGCCGATCGACGCATCGGTCGTCACGACAACCACGCCGATCATTACGATGATCCTTGCCGCGCTCTACCTCAAAGAGCCCATCACCTCGAAAAAGGTGATGGGTATCTTCATGGGAGCCGTCGGCGCGCTGATCCTGATTCTCAGCGCCGATGCCGCCCACACAGGGGAGAATGCCGGCGGCATGACAGGCAATATCCTCTGCCTGATGGCCGAACTCTGTTTCGCGACCTATTGCGTCGTCTTCAAAGACCTGATCGGGCGCTATTCGCCCGTGACACTGATGAAATGGATGTTTACCTATGCGGCGATCTGCTGTATTCCCTTCTCGTACAACGGCCTCGCATCGATAAACTTCACGACTCTCCCGACAGCCGTTTACGCCGATCTGGCCTTTATCGTTTTCGGCGCGACCTTCCTCTCGTACCTGCTGGTACCCATCGGACAACACCGGCTTCGCCCGACGCTCGTCACGATGTATTGCTATTTGCAACCCATCGTCGCATCGATGCTCGCCGTACTGTGGGGAATGGACCGGTTCACGCCGACCAAGGGAGCGGCGATCCTGCTGGTTTTCGTGGGAGTCTACCTGGTCAACCGCAGTAAATCGCGGGCCCAGATGGAAGCCGAAGCGCTCGAAGCCGCACGCCGTACCGCTCCGGATGCGCCTGCTATGCCCGACGTTCCGGAAAGTTCCGGACGCTCCTGAAAAACGCCCGCCTCGAAAACGCCTGACAAACAATTGCAGTAACCGGATAAATATATCCGTGTCCGCCCGGAACCGGATTATGGCAATTGCCCCGTACAGCGGAAATATTTCTGCATAACCAACAACGAGATCAGCCGTTCCCGCTTTTTATCGCGGAACTGTGAAATGTATTCGTGGGCATGGCGGGCGATCGCCTCCGCTTCTTCCGGATGATCGATATAGTATTGCAGCCGCTGCGGCAGGTCCGAATAGTCGCTTTTGATCTCGATATAGTGGTAATTGGGGATCAGCGTCCCTTCCATAAACCAGGTTTCATAGGTCGGACGGGGCATTACCGCCACCGAATTGGTCGACATCACCCATTTGAGACTCGTCGACACGTCGATACCTTCCAGCGTAAGGATGAACTTATAAACGAGATGCTCGAACAGCGTAATCTTTCCCTTACTCCACTCTTTGGGAAATTCGGGCAACGCCGAGATAATGCCCACATCGCACATCGGATGGTCGAAATACTGTTCGACGAAACGGATCCGGTGCGGTTTATAATTGATGTCCAACCGGAAAATAGCCTTATCCATTTTGTCCCGGAACGGGATCCGGTCGGTAATGAAATTGAAATGCCGCACTTTTTCCATGTTCAGGATCACCGAATTGGTATTTTCTCCATGAATCGGACGGCTTTTGACGATCGAGGGTACTCCCGGAACCTGCGTCACATCCCCGAACACATAATTCCAGTACAGGGAATCGCTGAACCACCTTGTAAACTCATAACTATCGAAGAAATAAACCGATCCCGCATCCCCGAACTTGTGGTCCGCGAGCCTGTGGGACGAAACCGGATCGATCGGAACGATACCCTGCATCTTATTGTAATAATCGACACGGCGCAGGATATACTCCTTGTCAGGTCGCTTTTCCAACTCCGCCAAAACCTTCTGCAGCCGGTTGCGGAGCAATACTTTGGGAGTGATATACCGCACGAAATTCTTACTGTAATAGGCCAGCCTGTTATTCGTGCCCTTGTGCAAACGCGACAAAATCATTCTTTTATACAAATTAACGGATTGTGTCCCAAAGATACGAAAAAGCTCGTTTCTTCCGTTTGTTCAACAACTTCCCAGGGTAAAAAAGAATAATCCACACGAAGAATGTAAACCGACACAGGGGCGAACAATATTGGTTTCCCTTTTGTTTGTTCGAAAGGGAAACCAATATTGCACCATCACGCTAATATTTAAAATCATGGTTTTGAGCCGGCAATTCGCAGCGATTCTCTTCGTTTGGCCTCTTTTTGGGGAAGTTATCTATGCCCAGTCACATACTCTGAAAGGGAGTGTCGTGGATGAACTCCGCCGGCCCGTTACGGCCGTCTCGTGTGTGTTGCGGAGTTCTACGGACAGTCTGTTTGTTCAAAGTACACTGAGTGACGAAAACGGGGATTTTATCTTTGCCGATATCGGGAACGGAGCATATACGCTCTACTTGAACCACATGAGTTATAAGCTCCAAACCATATCGGTTGAAATTAACAATCAGGATCAAATATTCGAGCAACCGTATACGCTGCAACAGCAGGAGAACCTGATTGATGAAGTGGTCGTTACGGCTGAACGCCCGACAGTAAAACTGGTTGATCAAAAACTCGTTTATGACGTAACCGTTTTGAAAGACAATAAAATTATCTCCAATGCTTTTGATTTGCTCCGCCATATACCCAATCTGGTCGGCAGCGGGGACGATTTGAAACTGGTCGGATCCTCCAATTATGCAATCTTAATCGATGGTAAACCGTCCTCCCTGACGAAGGGACAAATGATCCAAACTCTCAAAACAATGTCCGCGTCCAGAGTCGCCGATGTCGAGATTATGTACAGCGCGCCACCCCAGTACAATGTCCAGGGGGCGGCAATCAATATCGTATTAAAGAACGACGCACAATCTCCCGAAACTCCGCCACTGCAAGGAGAAGTTGCGGCGGAATATACTCAGGGGCATTATCCGGGTTATGGGATACGGGCCAATCTTTTTTATAACAAATCCTCTTACAAAGTAGATTTAACAGTCGGAGCAAAAACATCAAAAGAATGGAACCGCAACAAAATGGACGCCGTACACCAATTGCAAGAGAATCGGTATGATATTTCGCTGGACGATGAACGGATCTATAAGTTTTCCGACCTTGACTTAAGATTAAATGTTCTCCGGACATTGAGCAGGGGAAGTACGTTGTCTTTGACTTATACGGGAAATCTGAATCGGAGAACCGGATACCAGGCTTCAAACTCCGTTTTCATTGAAAATTCGGATTTATACGAACATGTAAAATCACGGGTAGATAAAGAAATCGATACCGATTTTCACAATATACGGTTCGATTACTCCTCTTCCAAACGCCTTTCCCTCGGTGTTGAATATACGCTGTTTCACGACCCCACAAAAGAGCTTTATAAAGAATTTGACACGGAATATCAGAGCATAGTAACTGAGTACCGGACCAAAACGAAACAGAATATCAATAAGATATTGGTTTACCTGAATCACGAGCTGAGTTTGGGAAAGGATTGGAAACTGAATTATGGAATAAAGGCGAGTTACTCCGCGAATCGCAACAACTACGATTATTTCAAGGTTGTTTCAGCAACTTCCCCGGACTCAATCAGCCATATTAAACAACAAGAGGACAACTATTCAGCTTATGTCGGTTTTTCTAAAAAGATAAATGACAAGCTATCGGCCCAAGCTTCTCTTTCCGGAGGATTTTACCGGGGGACCATTGACTACGGAGATCGCGAACAGACCTTGTGGAGTGATTTTCAGCTATTCGTTAACGCCAATTTAGCATATGTCCCTTCGCCCAAACATACGCTGCAGCTCTCTTTTTCGTCAGAGATACAGTATCCGCCATATTGGGCCCTCAGCAACAACGGTTTCCGCTTAAATACCTATACGATCCTATTGGGGAATCCTTCCCTGAAGTTTGCCCGGAAATATAATGCCCAACTCGTGTATGTAATTAATCAAAAATATACACTGATGGCCTATAATAGTTATGTCCCCAATTACTTTACCCAGGTGCCTTATCAATCACAGGACGCTCTTCAAAATATCATTCAAATGGTCAACCTGGATTATCAAAATATCTACGGTATTGTCGGAATCGTTCCTTTCCGCGTAAAAAAATTCTTGGAAAGTCAGCTAACCGTCAACTTTTTCAGGCAGACTGACAAGGATAACGATTTCCACGGGTTACGATTCAGGAACTCCCACAATTCGTTCATAATTCAGCTGGATAACACCTTTAACATCTCTTCGAAGCCCGATATCAAGGGAGAACTTTCGGGATATTATATCTCGGGCGGCATCCAGGGAATTTATGATATTGAGCATTTTTACAGTATCGCAGCGGGGATAAAATGGCAAACGAACAATAAACGAATCGAGGTCGGAGCAAAGGTCGATGATATTTTCCGGACAACAAATGTCACCTTGAGAACCAATTATCAAAATCAGAATATAAAAATGCGGGATTATGCCGATACTCCATTTTTCAGGTTCAATGTCTCCTACCGTTTTGGAAATTATTCGGGCAAAGAAAAATCGACTGTCGACAAATCGAGATTCGGCAGATAATCGAATCCAGAAATAAAGCGGCTGACTCTAAGAGTCAGCCGCTTTATTTACGATAGTCGGGGTGACAAGATTCGAACTTGCGACCACTCGCCCCCCAGACGAGTACTCTAACCGGGCTGAGCTACACCCCGAGCGACTAAAGTGGTGCAAAGCTACACGTTTTATTTAAAATCTCAAAATTTCGAGCGGGATTATTTTGTTTTCGTCGACGGTTACGCCCTCAGCATCTGATTCGGCCGCAGAATCCGCGCCGTCCCTTTTCATCCGCTTCATAACCTTCCCGCATTTTGCGGCCGACCGGAGGAGAACCGATCGAGCAAACCGGTAAATCCTTATCAACAGAATCAACCTTCGTCTCCGGAAGGGGCGTGCTTGCGGAACGGGTAAGTCACGAAAAACAACAGGTTATTGACCCCAGCATGAAAAAGAAATTTCAGGGTCCCTTTGCGTTTGCGCTCATCGACCATAACCACAGGACGGTAACAGATGCGAAGACGGTTATGCTGCACGTAGACATTCAACAAACGCTCGCTCATATATCCCATTACACGGGCCTGCACCGGATCGTCGGATATCCGGATACGGCGCTCGACCTCTTCGAGCAGGTCGAACAACCACGCCGAATAGGCGTCGAACCGCTCCCGCGGCATCACGAACATATTGAAATGCGACAGCCGGTTCCCGCGAAAAAAGAACCGATCGAAAGCGGGCAGGTAATCCGGGTACTTTTCGCCCAAAACCGTGCGCAACAGGTCCAGATCCTCGCGGATGTGCTGCCGGGAATAGTCGGTATAAAGGTTATACGGATAGTATTTCGGCCGGCCGAGAACGACGTCGTACCGGCGAAACACCCGGTCCATATCCGGGACCGGATGCGCCGAAGCGAAAAACTCGGCGGGAGTCCTGGTTCTGACATTGGCCAGCGACCGGCTGCCGAAATCGAAATAACGCCGGTAGTGACATAACCCGATATAATCGGCATCGGACCGGTTTTTCCAGGCCCAATACTGGGCCGTCAGTTCGCAATAGTTGCGATTCTTGGCGCTGATATTCTCTCCCGAATCGTCACCCGTATAACCCAAATCCTCGCGGGCGATCGCCCTGCCGACCTGCACGGGCAGGTAAGGAGGTTCCGCCAGGCAGGCGTCCCGTTTGTGGGCGCAAACCATTATTACCGTTTTACTCATCAGATTTCCGCATCGAGGACCCGGCGGATCACCTGGTCCATATCATAATATTTATACTCCGCCAACCGGCCGCCGAAAACGACGCCGGGGGTGGCTTCCGCCAAATCCGCGTATTTCCGGTACAGGCTGTTATTCCGCTGATCGTTCACCGGATAATAAGGTTCGCAACCTTCGCTCCACTGCTGCGGGTACTCCCGGGTGATTACTGTCTTGGGCTGCGTGCCGAATTCGAAATGCTTGTGCTCGATAATCCGGGTATAAGGGACAGCGGCCGACGTATAGTTTACCGCCGCTATACCCTGGTAATTCGGCATATCGAGCGTTTCCTGTTCGAACCGGAGGCTGCGGTATTCGAGCGGCCCGAAACAATACCCGAAATATTCGTCGATCGGTCCCGTAAACACGACGGTACCGGCCATCGCCTCGAGTTCGCTCCGGTGACGGAAGTAGTCCGTATTGCAGCGACATTCGATCCCTTCGAGCAATTTACCGATCAGCTTGTTGTACCCGCCCACGGGAATTCCCTGGTAAGGATCGTTGAAATAGTTGTTATCGTAAGTGAAGCGTACCGGCAGGCGGCGGATAATGAAAGCCGGCAACTCGACGGCCGGACGCCCCCACTGCTTTTCGGTGTAGCCTTTGATCAACAACTCGTAAATATCCTTGCCGACCAGCGAGATCGCCTGCTCTTCGAGGTTCCGGGGTTCTCCGACCGCCCCGGCCTCACGCTGCGAAGCGATTTTCGCCTGTGCTTCGGCGGGTGTCGCGGTTTTCCACAATTGGTAAAACGTGTTCATATTGAAGGGCAGGTTGAAAATCCTACCTTCGTAATTGGCCAGCGGCATGTAGGTAAACCGGTTGAATTCGGTCAGCGTACGGACAAAATCCCAAACCTCGCGGTCGGCAGTGTGGAAAATATGCGGACCGTATTTGTGCACGCGGATACCTTCGATCTCCTCGCAATAAAGGTTACCGCCCGGATGCGGACGGCGGTCGACCACCAGCGAGGATTTTCCCCGCTGACGGGCCCTATAGGCAAAAGCTGCCCCGTAAAGTCCGGCCCCGACAATCAAATAATCGTATTGCTTCACCATAATAGTTGACTGACAAATATATTTGCCCGCCTAAATGTACAGCTTTCCCGGCGAACGGCAAAACAGGGCACTACCCGGCGCATCCGCTAAATCGATTAAATAGAATATATCCCGCAATATTTTTTCTAAAAATCCGCTATCTTTGAAAAATACTACAACTACCCGAACACAGCCACATAGCTATCACCTTACACTCATAAAAGCCTGAAACAAATGAAAACCAAGCATTTGCTCTCCCTGTTGCTGGCCGGACTGTGCACCGGTACACTCAGTGCCCAGAATTACCCGTGGTACACGCAGGGAGATTTCGCTCCGCAAAAGCGCATCGAATTCAAAATCACCAATCCCACGAACTTGGAGGTCAAAGACGCTCCGGTAATTATCAAGCGCGAAGGGTTCCCGATGCCCGACCTGCACGAAATGATGATCACCATAGTCGACCCGCAGGGCACACCGCGTCCCGCCCCGTCGGATTCGGTCCTCAATGTTCAGGGCGGCCACCAACTGCGCGCCGAATCGAACGGCCGGATGCTGTTCCACCAACTCGACGACCTGGACAAAGACGGCATCTGGGACGAACTCTTCTTCCAGGTCGATTTGAAGCCCAAGGAGACGCGCACGATTTACATTTACCTCGGAGAAAACATCCGCGGCTGGAACAAGCACGGCACCCACGCCAACATCGCCAGCTACTGCCGCCACATCATGCCTTTCTGGGAGACCGGCGAGGTGGGTTGGAAGATCTGGTTCGCCAACAGCGTCGATGCTTACGGCAAACGCAAACCGCAGTTGGTATCCCCGGTTCTTTACGGAGAAAACGTCGACGGTTACGGCATTGCGAACATCAATCACGACTACGGATCGGACATTCAGGAGGTAGCCCCGTCGTTCGGAGCCAGCGCCATCTGCCTGTTCGAGAACCCCGACAAACCGGACTCGATCTCGATGCCGCGCAAAACCCCGACCAAACAGAAACTCGCCCCCGAGTCGCTGTGGAACGCCGGACAGATTTCCGACACCCGTTATGCGTATGACGTAATCGTGAACGGCCCGCTGCGCTCGATGATCAAGATCAAAGGCATGAACTGGAATACCGGCAACGGTTTCTATGAATACGAACAGTATTACACCGCCTATGCAAACCAGAATTACTGCCGGTCGAAAGTGCATTTCAACAAATTCTTTCCCACCCGTGACGGTGTGCTGATGGGCTGCGGCATGCGCAAGAAACCGCAGGAGGACAACTTCATCCAGAAGGGCGGCATCATCATCTCGTCGGGCCCGGAAGAGGTGCGCGACCCCGAAAAAATCGACCAGCGCGAGAATATCGTCGTGGATTTCATCGGCGGGGCGATCGTCGTGAAAGACCGCTATAAGCCACAATACCAATATATTCCATATTACGAAGGGAACCATACTTTCCGCGTAACGCCCGACGAGGACAACACGTTCGAATACATGGTCTGCACGGCCTGGAGTGAGGGAACGAAACTGAGAAACAAAACCGACTTCAACAAATACGTCGAAGAGCAGGCCGTCCAGTTCAACAACCCGATCACCTATAAATTCGTCAAGATCGAAGGCAAATAAGTCCCGGCAGAGCGGTTGCGGGACAATAAAATTCCCACCATTCGAGCTGCAAGACATTTTTGTCGATCCAGAGAGCCTCTTTTCAGGAGGCTCTTTTTTAGGGCCCGGTCCAAATGCAGGCATGCAACCGGCTCGGCCCCGTCAGGCAAGGAACCAGGCAAAATGCCGAATGAAATTATTTTCGTATCTTCGGTCCCGGAGTTGGGCGGATCAACTCCGATAACGAATCTTCCTGAAATGAAACTTTTATTTACCTGTATCGCCGCATTGCTGACGCTCTCTGCAGGCAATGCATTAGCTCAGGCCGACCTGAGCCGGCTCGCGGATCACCCGCGCTTATTGTTGCCCAAAGGCGCCGAAAAAAAGTTGCTCAAACAGATTAACCGCGATGCGGTCTGGAAGGAGATCCACACTGCGACACTGGGCGAAGCCGACCGGATCATCACCCTCCCGGTCAGCGAACGGATCAAAACAGGCATGCGCCTGTTAGCGGTCTCGCGCGAAAACCTGCGCCGGATCTTCATCTTAAGCTACGCCTACCGGATGACCGGGCAGGAGAAATACCTCGTGCGGGCCGAGCAGGAAATGCTCAAAGCCGCTTCGTTTTCGGATTGGAATCCCAGCCATTTCCTCGATGTGGGAGAGATGACGATGGCCCTCGGCGTCGGTTACGACTGGCTCTACCCGGCCCTTTCGGAAGCTTCGCGCAGGACCATCCGCGAAGCGATTGTCGAAAAAGGGTTCAAGCCTTCATACGACACCGCTTACAACTGGTTCGTCGATGCCGAGCACAACTGGAATCAGGTCTGCAACGGAGGTCTGGCCTTCGGGGCGATCGCCGTCGCCGAGTCGGAGCCGGAATGGGCCCAAAAGATTATCGACCGCGCGATCGACAAAGTCCGGTTGCCGATGCGCCATTATGCCCCGGACGGAGCCTATCCCGAAGGGCCCGGCTACTGGGGCTACGGCACTCTGTTCAATGTATTGCTGATCGGCGGCCTCGAAAGCACATTCGGCACCGACTACGGTTTAAGCCAGATGCCGGGGTTCATGCAGACCGGAACCTACGAAATGCAAATGGTCAGCCCGCTCATCAAACATTTCAACTACATGGATAACAGCTACGAGCCCGAATCGTCATCGGCCCCGTTCTGGTTCTACAGCAAGACGCAGGACCCGTCGGTACTCTGCCAGCAGGTGTCTATTTTGCAGCGCGACACAGCGAAGAAATACCTGAAGGACCGCGTGCTTCCGGCCATGCTGATCTGGGGGGCAGGCGCACCGATGGAAAAAGCCGTCGCTCCGCAAGAGACGTTCTGGGCCGGACGCGGCAATACACCGGTGTGCGTCATGCGTTCGGGGTGGGGAGATCCGAACGCCCGGTTCGTCGGCGTGAAATTGGGTTTGCCAAGTATCAACCACGGACACATGGATGTGGGTAGCTTCGTGTTCGAAGCCGACGGCGTTCGCTGGGCTATCGACCTCGGCAGCGAAGATTACAACACGACCGAAACCCGCGGCGTCGACCTGTGGAACATGGCCCAGCAGTCGCAACGCTGGGATGTATTCCGGTACAACAACCGTTCGCACAACACGCTTACGTTCAATGATAAATTGCAACGGGTAAACGGCTCGGCACAAATCATCGAATCGGATTCCGCCACTGCACGCCGATTCGTCAAAACGGATCTGACACCGGTCTACGCCGGGCAGGTCGATAAAGTCGAGCGAACCATATCTCTGGTCGATAACGATTACCTTTTGATCGAAGACGAAATCACGGCCGGAAAAAACTATACGCGGATGCGCTGGACGTTAATGACCCGCGCCACTCCCAAAATTCTGTCCGACAACACCGTAATGCTCGAACAGGACGGCAAGAGATGCCTTCTGAAAATCGAGTCGGAAACACCGATCGTTTGGCGTTTCGAAAAAACTCCCACAGTCAACACATTCGACTCGCCGAATCCCGACGTGACCATGGTCGTGTTCGACACCGACCTGAAGCGCGGGGAGACCCAGTATGTGCGAGCACAGTTGACTCCCATGTCTTCGTTATCACGGGCGTTGGAAGGAAAAACGGGCTGCATCCAGACCAGCGGCCAAACGCCCGGTAACAACGAATAAATCTGATTTATCAAAGAAACATTGACCGATGAAAACTATTGTTTATACGGGCCTGGCCGCCCTCGCCCTTTGTGTAACCGCCGCTTTCTACGCCTGTTCCCCGAAAGAGAGCCCCGTCCAATCTGATTTCGATTTTGCCGGCTCGCAACTGCGCATTGCACTGCAGACGGCCGACAGTATCCGCTCCGCACAGGGCAAAACGCTCGCCGAACTCCCCTCGCCGCGCAACATCGAACCCGACGGTTCGATGCGGTTGGTAGACCCGACAGACTGGTGCAGCGGCTTTTTCCCCGGAGAACTGTGGTACATGTACGAATACACCGGCGACGATTTCTGGAAACAGCAGGCCGAAGCCTATACCGGAGCCCTCGAAAGCCAGCAAACGAACCGGGGTACGCACGATATCGGCTTTATGATGTACTGCAGTTACGGCAACGGGGAGCGTCTCGCGCCGAACGACCGCTACAAAGAGGTGCTGCTCGAAAGCGCCCGCTCGCTCGCTTCGCGCTTCAATCCCACCACCGGTTGCATTCGCTCGTGGGATAACTGGGGTCCGGACTTCCCGTGGCAGTATCCGGTCATCATCGACAATATGATGAACCTGGAGCTGCTCTTCTGGGCTGCACGCGAGAGCGGCGATTCGACCTTCTATAAAATCGCGGTCACGCATGCCGATACGACGATGAAAAACCATTTCCGTCCCGATTACAGTTCGTTCCATGTCGTGGATTACGACACCCTGTCCGGGAAGGTGCTGGGCCGGCAGACGCACCAGGGCTACGCCGATTCATCGGCATGGGCGCGCGGACAGGCATGGGGACTGTACGGCTATACGGTCTGCTACCGGGAGACGAAGGACCCGAAATACCTCGCACAAGCCGAAAACATCGCCGGACTTATTTTTTCAAACAAGAATATGCCCGAAGACCTGATTCCTTATTGGGATTACGATGCACCGGGCATCCCCGACGAACCGCGCGACGTTTCGGCGGCCACGGTTGCCGCCTCGGCGCTCTACGAGCTCTCGACTTTTTCCGCCGACAGCGTGAAATACCGCGCATGGGCCGACCGGATCATCGACACCCTGTCAGCGAATTATCTCGTACTGCCCGGTACCATGCACGGCTTTTTGCTCCGGTCGAGCACCGGACACAAACCGGGGGGAACCGAGATCGACGTCCCGATCGTATATGCCGATTACTATTTCCTCGAGGCCTTGCTGCGCAAACAGCGCCTCGAAAGGGGGAAACCGGTCAACGGATAATCCCTCTACCGAAGCGGGATCTTACAACAAATAAGACCGGAGCCATTCACATACGGATCTACCGACAGCCTGGAGACAAGAATGTTTCCAGGCTGTCTTTATTCCCTCCTGTCGCCGATCACCCGGATCGTCTCTCAATCCATTTTCCGCTGCCGAAGCCAATGGGCTCCCGCAAACGCACGGCCATATGGCTTCAATGTATCATGAAGCAAACCGAACGGATATCGCTGCTCCCCTTATGTCAGATAAGCGTTTCCCGCGTATCCTCCATGGACGAGAATGGATACAAAACCAGACCTCTGCACCAACGGTTGCATGAATGTTCGCTCTCAGTTTGACTGCCCACCGCAACAGTATTTTTCCATAAGCAGGTTGGATTAATTATTACATTGTTTAATTATTTTTGTAAAGTTTAATTATTTTTGTAAACATTTTGTAATTTATGTTAAACGATGCGCCCAACTGATCCCGATTTACTACTTCAAATTTGTGCATACGGGATAAGCGGGAAAACGCTAATTCCTCCCACCTCAAAGGGGAAAAGTCATAAGAAACAAATAAAATGAGATTATTGATTCTTGTCCTTTTCGGATTTGCCTCGACTGTGTCCCTACAGGCAGCCGAACTGGTAGAAGGAGTAATTTACCTGAAAAACGGAACCCGAATCGAATATACGGACCTGGACCGAATCGCATTACCGAAACAAAACGGTACCGTCAGGGCTTATCTGCATGCGTTCTCCAAACAAAAACAGAAATTCACGTACCAGCCTTCCGAAATCGACTCTGTCGTTTGCTGGCACCCACAGGCCTGGGAACATCCGAGAAGGTTTTATTATGCCCCGTCCGTAGGCTGGTGCTGGGTCTATTTCGAAACGCCCTATATCCGGGTTTGCGTTTATGCGAAGAAAGGTTACGGTATCGGAACTAACGGAGGCATACTCTGCTGGCAGAGACGCGGCACGTTCAGCTCCTCCCGCTTGGCCTATTATCTGCAAAAAAAAGGCGGGGAAACATTTCTGTTTATCGGAAGCGTCAACCGGCGCTCGAAAGATATTTTCCGCGAACGGATCGCCCGGTATATAAACGACGATCCGCTGCTGAGCAAGCAGATCCTTCGTTCGAACACCAACCGCAGCAAAACGGTGCTGATGCTCAAAGACTATAATCCTTCGAAGTAAACAAACACCCTTAACTGAAAATATATGAACCGATTTTTACTTGCTGTTGCCGCTATACTGGCAACAACCGGCACGATCAGGGAGGCCAATGCTCAGGACCAGGAATTTCGCCATGTGATCGTCACCCTGACATCGGGTGAAAAGGTGGACGGATACCTCAAACGCGGTTGGCATGCCGAAAGTTCAGTTTTTAAAAATCCCAACTATTCGTTCAAAATCACCAAAACCCCCGAAGACAAAGAGGTGATCAAATTCACGGCCGATTCGGTAATCTCCGTCGACTACACCGAAACTACCGAAGTCAACCCCGATGGCATCCGGTGGGAATCGCATGACATAGCCTCGCCGGGTCTCACCAACCGTAACCGTACGTTCCGCCGTCTGGTTTGCGTGAATAAAGTCGGCAACAACGCTTCTGTCTATTGGTGGAAAGGCTGGGAAACGAAACAAATCGGCAAAATCCAGCGCCGGGAACTGGTAACCTATTACGGAATCCTTTTCCACAACGATCCCGACAGTGTCGTCTATCCTTACATGCTGGTCAGTACCGTGATGATGGATAAACAACATCCCGGCCTGAAGGAATATTGCAAAAACTGGTTCAAAGGCGAGGAAGGGAAAATTCGCAAAAAGAAATACAAAGACGACGAGACATGGATCTTGGATATGTACGACACATACCTAACCGAGAAACAATAAGCAATCAGAATCGCCGTTTAGCTTCAAACTTTTCATCCAGACCGCATACCAACGACCGACCGCCTCAAGACACTCGCGCCTCGGGTCTAATCTATCCGCAGCACCCGGCTGTCGTCGCCCGTCACGTCGATCAGGACAGTCATGACACCCTCCGCAGGCATCAACTGCTCGATCTTCTCCGGCCATTCGACCAAGCACAGGTTACCACTGTAGAAATACTCCTCGTAACCGAAATCGAACGCCTCCTCGATCCGATTGATCCGGTAGAAGTCGAAATGATAAACCGGACGGTGACCGCGGTCTTTGTACTCGTTGATTATGGCGAACGTGGGACTGGTCACCGTATCTGCGACACCCAAACGGTCGCAGATTTCGCGGATCAGCGTCGTTTTCCCCGCTCCCATCTCCCCGCGCAACGCAACGATCGTGCGGCCCTCCAGCGAATCGAGAATTTCTCCTGCCGCATCGTAAAGGTCTCCCAGTCCGTTTACCTTGATTGTCTTCATCATCGATTATTTATCGGCGTATTCCCCGGTTTTCCGGTACCGGCTGCCGCTGAGCAGTACGCCGCTTCCGGCAACGACAAAACAGCACAAGGGCAAAAATACAAACTATTCCCGGTTTTCCATTCCACCTCCCGGTTTTCTTCATCTTCTGCCGAATAGTTCCTACCGCGGTTTCAGTACGATAAACGGAACGATCATCTCTTCCATCGAAATACCGCCGTGCTGGAACGTGTTGTCGTAATAACGCACGAACTGGTTCGTATTGGTCGGATAGACGAAAAAGTCACGGTTGTAGGCGAAGATATAGGTCGACGTGATATTGGATTTGGGCAGGTGAGCCTGTTCCGGCTTCGTAATGGCGAATACCTCCTTGGGATTGAAGGCCAGGTTTTTCCCGGTTTTGTAGCGCAGGTTCGGCGAAGTCTCCCGATCGCCGACCACCTTCACCGGATTGTCGACGCGGATCGTGCCGTGATCGGACGAGAGGATCACCGTGTGGCCGCGCTCGGCGAGCAGTTTGAGCAACAACAGCAGGTCGGAATGTTCGAACCACGAACGGGTAAGCGAGCGGAATGCCGCTTCGTCTTCGGCCAGGTCGCGGATAATCTGCGTCTCGGTGCGCGCATGCGACAGCATATCGAGAAAATTGTAAACGATCACTGCAAAATCGGCCTGGTGGACCTTTTCAATGTTGTCCAACAGCCGTTTACCGGCATCGGAACGGACGATTTTATCGAAATAGAGTTTGCCGCTCCGCCCCTGCGACTGCATCTGCCGCTTGAGGAAATCCTCTTCGTGGCGGTTCTTGCCCCCCGCCTCGTTGTCGTTGAGCCACAGGTTCGGCATAATTTTGTCGATAGCCAGCGGCGTCAGCCCGGCAAAAATCGCATTGCGGGCATATTGGGTGGCGGTAGGAAGGATACTGCAATAAAAATCCTCCTGTTCGACCTCGTAAATACTGTGCAGTACAGGATGAATCATCCTCCACTGGTCGTAACGGAAATTGTCGATCAGGATAAAGATCGTTTTGGGATTTTCGTCGGCCACCGGAAAAACCTTCGCTTTCATCAGATTGTGCGACAGCACGGGCGTATCGCCATCCCGGCTTGAGAACCAATCCAGGTAGTGGTTCCGTACAAATTTCGAAAACTCATTGTTCGCTTCGTTTTTCTGGAACGCCAGGATTTCGCGGATGCCCGGATCGGTCGATTCGGTCAGTTCGACCTCCCAACCGACCAGTCTTTTGTAAATGGCAGTCCAGTCGGCGAACGTGCGCGCCTGACCGAGAGCGGAAGCGATCTCCCCGAACTGGCTGCGGTAATCCGCCGTGCTCTGTTCGGTCACCAACTGCTGGCTGTGGACATTCTTTTTGATCGACAGCAACACTTGGTTCGGATTGACCGGTTTGATCAGGTAATCGGCGATTTTCGAGCCTACCGCCTTATCCATGATATTCTCCTCCTCGCTTTTGGTGACCATGATCACCGGCGTAGTGGGGCGGATTTCCTTGATCTTCGGTAAGGTTTCGAGTCCCGTCATACCCGGCATCATCTCGTCGAGGATAATCAGATCGAACGGATGGGAGGCGACCAGATCGATCGCGTCGTAGGCATTATTGGCGGTCTCGACATCGTAACCTTTTCCTTTGAGAAATAAAATGTGCGGCTTGAGCAGGTCGATTTCGTCGTCCACCCAAAGAATCCTTGCTCCGTTGCTCATGTTGTTCGTCTGTTTTTAACAAAAGTAAGTAAAACCGCTTACCTCTTCAAATATAATGCAAAAAGCGGGTCTTTATTGCCCGCCGAAAGGCTTTACGGCAATTTAAAATACTTAACACAGGCTTCATTTAAATTTAATGGATCGGTAGCGCCCGTTTAACATTCAGCCAACACGGGCCCGGTACTTTTGCGGCAGAAACGGACAGCAGATATTCCTGTCCTCCAAATGAAGCCGCAATGATAAAAAAGTTTATCCGTTCTTACCTGATCCTGAATCTCCTGCTGCTGGCCTCTGCCGCCGCGGCACAAACTCCAAGCGGCGTGATCCGCGGCACGGTGCTCGACGCCAAGAGCAAACAACCCGTTATCGGCGCAAGCGTCTCAGTCGACGGCACCGCGATGGGGACCGCCACCGACCTCGAAGGAAAATTCCTGCTCACAGGCGTTCCCGCAGGCCCCTGCTCCGTCCGCATCTCCTTCCTCTCTTACAAACCTTTCACCTCCGGCCCGCTCACGATCAAAGGCGGCGAATCGACCGAACTCAATGTCGAACTGGTCGAAGAGGTGAGCGAACTGGAAAATGTCGTCGTAGTCGCCACACGTAAAGTCAACTCAGACGCGGGACTGCTCTCGCAAATGCGCGAAATGTCACTGGTGGCCAGCGGCACTTCGGCCCAGGCGATCGCCAAAACGCAGGACCGAGACGCGGCAGAAGTAGTACGCCGCATTCCGGGTATTTCGATTCTCGACGACAAGTTCGTCGTGGTACGGGGCCTCGCGCAACGCTACAACAACGTCTGGATCAACGGCGGAGCCGTTCCGAGTTCCGAAGCCGACACCCGTTCGTTTTCGTTCGACATCCTGCCCAGCAGCCAGCTCGACAACATGATGATCGTCAAATCCCCGGCGCCTGAAATTCCGGGCGACTTCTCGGGCGGTTTCGTGCTGATCCGCACGAAAGTCCTGCCCGAAAAGAATTCGATCCAGCTCTCCTACACGACCGGATTCAATAACGTGACGAATTTCCACGATTTCAAATACAATCCCGGCAGCGCTGCCGACGCTTTCGGTTTCGGCAGTGCGAGCCGCGAGCTGCGCAGCGGCGTACCCGACCGCGTGGACGACAGCAACACCGAACAGGTGGATCGGGTTACCAAAAACGGCTTCCGCGAAGACTGGCGCGTCAAGAGCCGCCGTCCGTTGTGGGATCAGAAGTTCAATTTCGCGATCAACCGTAAGTTCGACCGTGAGAACGGCGACCGTTTCGGCCTGGTCGGCGCGCTGAACTACAGCAACACGAACAAAAGCTTCCTCAACATGGAGAACTCGCGCTACGGCATCTACAACGGCGACGAGGACACGAAAAACTACTCGTACAAATACACCGACAACCAATACACGAACGACGTGAAGCTCGGCGCAATGCTGAACCTCTCGTACCTGCCGGCCCCGAAAGACGAAAACCACATCAACAAATACGAATTCCGCAACCTGTTCAACCAACTGGGCCGCAACCGTTACACCGAACGCGAAGGCTTCCAGAACATCAGCGGTTACTACGACCAGCAAAAAGAGGAGTTCCTCTACGCCTCGCGCGGCAGCTACACCGGGCAGTTCGCCGGCGACCACCGCATCCGGCACACGCGCCTGGACTGGAATGCAGGTTACTCTTACGCGAACAAACGCCAGCCCGACCGCCGCATCGTCGAGCGGCAGAAAGACCCCGGCAACGGCATCGACCAGTACCAGATCGACCAGTCGTTCATCTCACGCGACTTCATCCGCCTCGACGAGCACATCGCCTCGGCAGCCGTCAACCTCAGCCAACCGCTGAACCCGTCGGCCGAACGCCCCATCGAACTGAAAGCCGGCCTGTACGGCGAATATAAGACCCGTACTTACGACACGCGCGCTTTCGAATACAAATGGGATATCGGCGCCGACCTGCCGCAGGGTTTCGCATCGCTGCCGATTTGGGAAATCATGCTCCCGTCGAACCTCGGGGCGGACAAGATCCATATCAACGACCAAAGCGAACGCTCGGACAATTACAAGGCGAACAACCACCTCGAAGCAGCTTACGCAGCGTTCAATATCCCGCTGGGCAAATTCAACATCTATGCCGGGGCACGGCTCGAGCTCTTCCGCACGGCGGTCACCACTTACGGCAACGTCAGCGACAAAAAGCGCACTTACGACTATACGAACCTGCTTCCGTCGCTCAACGCCACTTACAACTTCAACCGCAAATCGCTGCTGCGCCTCGCTTACGGTATGACGGTCAACCGCCCCGAATTCCGGGAACTTTCGCCTTCGACCTATGAGGATTTCGACATGTACAGCCTCGTAATGGGCAACCCCAACCTGAAGCAGGCCGTCGTCCAGAACCTCGACCTGCGCTACGAATGGTACCCGGCTTCGGGAGAAATCATCTCGCTGGGGGCCTTCTACAAGCGGTTCAAGAATCCGATCGAATGGACCTACACCGATGCGGGCGGATCGTACATCTATTCGTTCCAGAATGCCCTTTCGGCAGACCTGTACGGATTGGAACTGGAGGTCAAAAAAGACCTCGCCTTTATGGGCCTGCGCAATTTCAGCCTGGCATTCAACGCCTCATGGATCAAGAGCAACGTTCACTTCCCCTCGGACGGCATCGAGCACGACCGCCCGATGCAGGGACAGTCTCCCTACCTGGTCAACACCGGCCTGTTCTACCAGAACGATAAAATCGGGTTTTCGGCCGCCGTACTTTACAACCGCATCGGCAAACGGATCGTCGGCATCGGACGCACGGCCGACTCGCAAGGCAACACGCAGAACAATACGATTCCCGACATCTATGAAATGCCGCGCAACGCGGTGGACATCACCCTCTCGCAACGGCTCTCGAAGGTATTCGAGCTGAAACTGTCAGGTCGCGACCTGCTCGCCGAGAACATCGATTTCAAGCAATTCCCGACTTTCACAACGGCAAGCGGCACCGTCGAGCACCGGGAACAGGTCACGAAGAGCTACAACCCGGGCCGCTCGTTTTTCTTTACCGTCGTAGCGGCCTTCTGATCGCGCAGGCGTTTATCCTAACAGAACCCCATACAGCATACAGACAAGGAACACGCAATCGTAAACCAACGATACTATCCATAAAACAGATCAAACATGAAAACGATGAAAAAAATTTCTCTCATGCTCATGGCGGCGCTGGCAATGCTGGCAGTCAGCTGCGACGACAAAAACGACGGCGGCGATAACGGCGGCGGCGATAACGGCGGCGGCGGAAGCGGCAGTGGCAACGAAGAGGTTTACACGACGCTCGGCACCCAGCAGAGCAAGGACAATGCGGGCAATCTGCTGGCCAACACCTACGACCTGGGCAACGGCAACCAGGAGTACGCCTTCAAAGGGGACGTAACGCTCGACGCATCGAAAAAGTACCTGCTGCGCGGCTGGGTTTACATCACCGACGGGTCGTCGATCACCATCCCGGCCGGAACGGTCATCTTCGGCGACAAGGATACCAAAGCGGCGCTGATCATCGAGCGGGGCGGCAAAATCCATGCGACCGGAACTGCCGACAAACCCATCATTTTCACCTCGGAGCAGCCCGCAGGCTCGCGTAAACCGGGCGACTGGGGCGGCCTGATCATCTGCGGGAAAGCCAAAAACAACCTGAACGAAATGCAAATCGAGGGCGGCCCCCGCACGAAGCACGGCGGCAGCGACGATGCCGACAACTCGGGCGAATTGCAATACGTCCGCGTAGAATTCGCCGGTTATCCGTTCAAGACCGACCAGGAAATCAACGGCATCACATTCGGTTCGGTCGGCAGCGGTACGAAAATCGACCACCTGCAGGTGTCCTATTCGAACGACGACTCGTACGAATGGTTCGGCGGCACGGTAGACTGCAAATACCTGGTGGCTTACCACGGCTGGGACGATGATTTCGACACCGACAACGGTTTTTCAGGCAAAGTACAGTATGCCCTGGGCGTACGCCATCCGAAAATCGCGGACCAGTCGCTCTCGAACGGTTTCGAATCGGACAACAACGCCGATGCCAAAACCGTGGAACCTTACACGACAACCCGTTTCTGCAATGTAACGCTGGTCGGCCCGATGGCGCAGGACGGCGCTTTCTTCAATACTTCTTATGACGTGAGCAATCCCGGCACGGCCTATATCGACGGCGGCGGCCTCTTCCCGAACAATGGCTCCCGCCTGGGCCAGTACCAGGCCGGCGTACAGGTTCGCCGCAACTCGCGCCTTTCGCTGCAAAACGCCGTAATTGCCGGTTACCCGGTGGGCGTGATCATCGAGAACGACAAACTGGCCGGCACACAGGAGAATGCGACCAACACCGGCAGCACATTCAAAAATGTCTTCCTTGCCGGTTATCAGGACAACGCGGCCGATACGAAATTCGGCAATAAAACGGCGCAGAGCTTCGGCATCCTCGGTAGTGATATCAACAAGAAGTGGCAGGATAGCCGCTCCTCGGACGGCAAAACGTTCACGGAAGGCCAGAAATCGTTTTCGCACGAGTACCTGCTCGCAGCCGGACGCGGCAACCAATTTTATGCCACGATCGACGACCTGATGCTCAATCAGCCCAACAGCCTGCTTTCGAATCCCAACTACGGCCCGAAATCCGGCAGTCCGCTGTTGTCGGTAGCCGCAGCCGACGGTTTCGCCGATTCGGGTTTCGCAGGAGCCTTCAAAAGCGATGCGGAAGCGGACAACTGGATGGCCGGCTGGACCAGCTTCACCCCGCAGACCAACGTCTACTAATCTTCAGGTGATCCCTCATTCCTAACAACCTTCAAAACTTCTTCCCCGGACATCCGGTGCCATTGCGGCCCGAAACCGTAAGAATCAATAAAGGCAGCTCTTTTGGAGCTGCCTTTATTGATTTTCCCTTTCCGATGTTATTATCCGCTGCATTTACTTTAAAGGGGATACCTATTTCGCAATCCGCATAGTTCGACAGCCTTCATACCAGATTCTTACCGGATCGTCCGCCCCGGATAAACCTTCAATGCCTCTTTCATGCATTCGGCGGCGGCCAGCAGATCCTCCCGCTTCAAAACATAGGCAATCCGCACTTCGTTGCGTCCCAGACCCGGTGTTCCGTAAAATCCGGCGGCCGGGGCCAGCATCACCGTCCGATCGTTGTAGCGGAACTCCTCGAGCAGCCAGCGGGCGAAACGTTCGCTGTCATCGACCGGCAGTCTGACGATCGAGTAGAACGCTCCGCGGGGGGTAGGGCAATAGACCCCTTCGATCTCGTTCAGGGCTTTTACGATACAGTCACGACGGGCCATATACTCATCGTGCACCTCCTCGAAATAGCTTTTCGGGGTATCGAGAGCGGCCAGCGCAGCCACCTGGGCCAGATAAGGCGGGCAAAGGCGCGCCTGTCCCATCCGGAGCACGGCATCGAGCACCTCTTCGTTCCGCGAGGCCAGCGTGCCGAGCCGGACACCGCACATGCTGTAACGCTTCGACACGGAATCGATCATAATCACATTCTGCTCCAATCCCGCCAGGTTCATCGCCGAAAAGTGTTTCGCCCCGTCGTAACAGAACTCGCGGTACACTTCGTCGCAAATCAGGAACAGGTCGTGTTTGAGGACGATGTCGCGGAGCTGTTCCAATTCCTGCTGTGAATATAGGTAACCGGTAGGATTGTTCGGATTGCAGATCAGGATCGCTTTGGTACGGGGGGTAATGTGACGGTCGAACTCCTCGATCGGCGGCAGCGCGAAATCGTTGTCGATCGACGCGGGAATCGTTTTGACCTTGATGCCCGCTTCGACAGCGAACCCGTTGTAATTGGCGTAAAAGGGCTCGGGAATCAGTACTTCGTCGCCTTCGCTGAGGCAGACCGACATCGCCATGAAGATGGCTTCGGATCCCCCGTCGGTAATCAGCAGGTTTTCATAACCCAGTTCGATCCCCACACTCTGGTAATACCCGACCAGCTTGCGCCGGTAAGTCTCCAGACCGGCCGAATGGCCATACGCAAAAATCTTATCGTGGATATTTTTGACCGCATCGATCGCCACCTGAGGGGTGGGAATGTCGGGTTGCCCGATATTCAAGTGATAGACTTTGACCCCATGGCGCGCAGCCTCTTCGGCATACGGTACCAGTTTGCGGATCGGAGACGGTGGCAGGGAAAGACCTTTGTCGGACAAGCGGGGCATATCGGTGAATTTTATTTTGACAAAGCTATAAAAAGATTTTTATTGTAACTTTGTCGTTCAATATTTTTTACCCCAACGTTCCGCTGTCGGAACGACAATCGGGCGGGGAACTCCACCCACTGCCGCCCCGGAAAGTTTCGGACATGAAAATAGCCTCCAAAACCCTGATTCAAATTATTGTGGTAGTGATCGTCGTAGGCGCGCTGCTGCACCATAATTATCCCATTGCGGGCCTGTCGGTCGCGTTGGCAGCAATCGGGCTTTACCTGTTGCGCAACCTTCGCACCTGCATCCGCGATATCCGCCGTTTCAAACAACTTACCCGCACCGCGAAAGTCCGGCTCGTCACGTTCACAGCGCTGCTTTACATCCTGATCCACGCACTGGTTACCGGCACGATCCCCTATTTCCTGTTGTTGATGATGCTCGGAATCGACTATCTTATTTACGATAACCAACCGCCGAAATAACACGAAACAAAAAAAATTTCCCATGCGTCAATGTTTTTCCATCGGTTTGTTTGCGCTACTGGTCCTATCGTTGCCAGGCTGTGGCGGTTTTCGCGACACAAAACCGCAACTGCCAGGCAATCTCGATACGCTTTGTATGCCGGATTACGCGTCGGGATTCGAAATGTACCGCTACGACAGCAGCACGCTGTTACGAATCGTCAATCCGTGGCAGGGAGCTGACAGCGTTTCGCAATGGGTATTCCTCTCGCGCGACGATGAAAAACCCCCGAAAGGTTTCGCCGGAGAAACGATTGACGTTCCGGTACGGCGCATCGTCTGCATGTCGTCCTCGTATGTAGCGTTTCTCGAAGCGCTCGGTGCAGACAGCACGATTTGCGCGATTTCGGGCACCGGCTATATCTGGTCGGACAAAGTGCGCAACCGCATCGCCGGGGGTGAAATCGCCGAAGCGGGATTCGACAACAGCCTGAACTTTGAAAAGCTCGTCGCACTGAAACCCGACGTCGTTTTCCTGTACGGGCTCACCGGTAAAAATGCTGTAACCGACAAATTGCACGAACTCGGGCTCAAAACGGTTTATATCGGCGATTATGTCGAAAACAACCCGCTCGGACGCGCCGAATGGATCACCGTATTCGGAGAATTTACCGGACGACGCGAATTGGCCCGCACGCTCTTTGACAGCATCAGCAACGAATACAACCGTGCGAAAGCACTCGTCTCGGGCGTCGAAAAACGTCCCGAAGTGATGCTCAATGCACCGTGGCAGGACTCGTGGTTCGTACCGGGCGACCGCAGTTACATGGTGCGCCTGCTCGAGGATGCGGGAGGAAATTATGCCTGCCGGGGCGTGGATTCGGACCAAAGCCGTCCGATCAGCACCGAAACGGCTTTCGTCGCCGCTTCACAATCCGATTTCTGGCTTAGTCCGGGTACCGCGACCTCATTGGCGGAACTGAACGCGATGAATCCCCGTTTCGGATCGATTCCGCCCGTCCGCAACGGAAATGTCTACAACAACAACGCCCGCACGACACCCGAGGGCGGCAGCGATTTCTGGGAGTCGGGTTCGGCTTACCCGGACCGTACGCTCAAAGACCTGATCCATATCCTGCATCCGGAGCTGTTACCGGATCGTACCCTCTACTATTTCCGGCATTTGCAATAATCCCTTGTACAAATCATACCCAAGCTCATTCGCCTGCGCGCTATGAAAATCCGCCCGTCCGTCTGCTTCATCCTGCTCGGCCTGTTGCTCGTGCTGCTTTTCGCAGCCGACCTGCTGCTCGGATCGGTCAGCCTGGCGGCCGGCGAGGTAGTACGCGTCCTCACGGGGCACTCCTCCGATCCGCAAGCAACGACGCTCGTCACCCATTTCCGACTACCCAAAGCCGTCTCAGCTATTGTAGTGGGAGCCGCACTGTCGGCCAGCGGCCTGCAAATGCAGACCCTCTTCCGCAATCCTTTGGCCGGTCCTTACGTACTGGGGATCAGTTCCGGCGCCAGCCTCGGTGTTTCGTTATTCCTGCTCGGGGCACCGCTGCTGGGGATTTCGTTCGCCTCAGAGGCCCTGCGCAACGTAGGGATCGTCGGATCGGCCTGGATAGGGGGAGCGTTGATCCTGCTCGTCATCATGGCCGTATCGGCACGCCTCAAGGACATCATGGCGATCCTGATCCTCGGCATGATGTTCGGCAGCGCCGCATCGGCCGTCGTTCAGATCCTGCAATATTTAAGTACCGATTCCGCTCTAAAATCGTTCGTGATCTGGACTATGGGAAGCCTCGGCGGCGTTTCGCTCGCACAACTGGGCCTGATGAGCGGCATCGTGCTGGCTGGACTCATACTCTCCGTCTACCTGATCAAACCGTTGAACCTGCTGTTGCTGGGAGAAAACTATGCCCGCACCATGGGACTGAACGTACGTATCACACGCCTGCTGCTGTTCGTCAGTACGACGTTGCTGGCCGGAACAGTCACCGCATTTTGCGGTCCGATCGGTTTTATCGGCATTGCCGTGCCCCATGTCGCACGGATGCTGACCGGAAACGCCGACCACCGCATCCTGATGCCCGCCTCGATCCTATTGGGCAGCGTCACGATGCTGCTGTGCGACATTATCGCGCAACTTCCCGGCCGCGAAATGGTCCTGCCGGTCAACACGGTCACCGCCCTTTTGGGTATCCCGATCGTCGTGCTGGTGATTGTCCGCAACCGTAAAATCTTCTAACCCGAAAGCGATGTCCGAAGCCGAAAACGATACTATCCGCCTGCAGGGACTTGCGTTGGGCTATCCGGGCCGTACGCTGTTCGAAAATGTCGACCTCTCTTTCGGCCGCGGCGAACTGACTGCACTGATCGGCCGCAACGGTACGGGCAAAAGCACGCTGCTGCGCACGATTATGGGACTGCTACGTCCTTTGCGGGGCAGTATCCTGATCGGGCAGAAATCGGTGCACGAGCTTCCGCAGCGAATGATTGCCGCACAGATCAGTTTTGTATCGACCGACGACGTGCGCATGGGGCACCTGAAAGTTTACGATGTCGTGGGTCTGGGCCGTGCGCCCTATACCAACTGGATCGGACGGCTGACAGACGCCGACCGCGCGGCAGTGGAAGAGTCCCTGCGGCTGGTGGGAATGGAAACGTTCGGCGACAAGGGTATCGACACCCTCAGCGACGGTGAGCGGCAGCGGGTCATGATCGCCCGTTCGCTGGCCCAGGATACGCCGATGATCCTGCTCGACGAACCGACGGCGTTTCTCGATCTGCCGAACAAATACGAGATCGGGCTCCTGCTTCGCTCGCTTGCGCACAATCACGGCAAAACGATCCTTTTTTCGACGCACGACCTGAACATCACACTCGACCTTTGCGACCGTATCGTAATGATCGACCGCGGCAAATTCCTGCACGGCACGCCGGACGAAATGATCGCCAACGGCAGTATCGGACATCTTTTCGACGGCACGTCGATCCGCTTCGACAGGGAAAAAGGTGCAGTCAGCCTCACACCGGAGAAAAAGCCGGCATTCGGCCAGCATACTGTAAAATATTGATTATAAATACTATCTTGAGAATTTTATTCTTCTACAACCCTAGCATTTAAGTTTTTTCGTCCGGCAATAACAGTCTGTATTTCCCGAAACGGAAGGTTTTTTTGATAAAAAATTTGCAGGGAATTTCTTTTTAATTACCTTTGCACCGCTGATTTAGTCATCGGACGCCAGCTTTGGCCCATTCGTCTATCGGTTAGGACGCAAGATTTTCATTCTTGAAAGAGGAGTTCGATTCTCCTATGGGCTACCAGTAAAGCATTAAAAAGCAAAAATCTACAACAATGGCAAACCATCAGTCTTCGAAGAAAAGAATGCGCCAGACCGAGGTGAAAAACACCCGGAACAAGTATTACCATAAAACCGCCCGTAATGCGATGAAGGCATTGCGCAACACCTCTGAGAAAGAGGCAGCGCTCGTACTGCTCCCGAAGGTGACTGCCATGCTGGACAAATTGGCCAAGAATAACGTGATCCACAAGAACAAGGCCGCCAACCTCAAGAGCAGTATCCAACTGCACGTAAACGCGCTCTAGTCCGGGTCGGTCCGAACCAACTATACGGAAGCCGTCCGCAAGGTCGGCTTCTTTGTTATGCCCATGCCAACGCATGGGTTTTGGCATTATTGACCGGTGTCACGAACTTTTCCCGAGACCATTTCTCCAGACCGCCCGTCCGCGACATTTCGTCGCTTTTCCGGCCATTTCGTCACGAAAACCTCTTCCTTTTCTGCCCAAATTTCACAACTTGACATTAACTGTCAGGCAGTTATGCCATATTTTCATGATTACCCCTTGTGGCAGCAATTTTGCTGCTGTTCCAGCAAACACAACCAAACGAATAAAGGATAATCAATAAAAATATGACGATTAACAATTTAACCATTCAGGCGCAAGAGGCATTGCAGAATGCGATGTCCCTTGCCACGAGCCACGGCCAGCAAGCCGTAGAGCCATTGCACATCCTGGACGCCATCGTCACCGAAGACGACAGCGTAGGCGTGTACCTGCTGCAAAAACTGGGAGTAAACATCAATGCATTGCGCTCGGTGCTGAAACAGGAACTGGACCGTCTTCCCAAAGTATCGGGCGGCGACCCCTATTTTTCGCGTGAAAGCTCCGAAGCCATCCAGAAAGCAGGTGATTTTACACGGGAGTTCAACGACAAATACGCATCGGTCGAACACCTGTTGCTGGGTATTCTTTCCGAAAAAGGCACTGCCGGAAGGCTACTGAAAGATGCCGGCGTAAAGGAAAAGGAGATGATCGCAGCGATTAAGGAGTTGCGCAAAGGTTCTACGATCGATTCGCAGACTAACGAACAAACTTTCGACGCGCTGGGCAAATATGCGATCAACCTGAACGAACAGGCCCGCAAAGGCAAACTCGATCCGGTGATCGGCCGTGACGAAGAGATCCGCCGGGTTTTGCAAATTCTTTCGCGGCGGACCAAGAACAACCCGATTCTGGTAGGTGAGCCGGGCGTGGGTAAAACCGCGATCGCCGAAGGTATCGCACACCGGATCATCGACGGCGACGTGCCCGACAACCTGCGCAGCAAACAGATTTTCTCGCTAGACATGGGCGCGCTGATCGCAGGCGCCAAATACAAAGGCGAATTCGAGGAACGACTCAAAGCGGTCGTAAAAGAGGTGATCTCTTCCGAAGGCGAGATCCTGCTCTTCATCGATGAAATCCATACGCTGGTGGGCGCCGGTAAAAGCGACGGCGCAATGGACGCCGCCAACATCCTTAAACCGGCACTGGCAAGGGGTGAGCTGCGGGCTATCGGCGCCACGACACTGGACGAGTTCCAGAAATATTTCGAGACGGACAAAGCGCTCGAACGCCGTTTCCAAAAGGTGATGGTCGACGAACCGTCCGTTGCAGACGCCGTATCTATCCTCCGGGGTCTGAAAGAGCGTTACGAGAGCCATCACAAAGTACGGATCAAAGACGAGGCGATCATCGCTTCGGTCGAGTTGTCGCACCGCTACATCACGTCGCGGTTCCTGCCCGACAAAGCGATCGACCTGGTCGATGAAGCAGCCGCCAAGTTACGCCTCGAAATGAATTCGGTGCCCGAAGAGATCGACGAACTGGACCGCAAAGTGCGCCAGATGGAGATTGAACGCGAGGCAATCCGCCGCGAGAACGACAAAGGGCGGATCGAAGAGTTGACCAAGGAGATCGACGACCTGAACGGTCAGCGTACAGCCCTGCGCGCCAAATGGCAGAGCGAACGCGACCTGCTCGAAAAAGTACAGAAAAACAAGCAGTTGATCGACGATTACAAATTGGAAGCCGCAGCGGCCGAACGCAGCGGCGACTACGGGAAAGTGGCCGAAATCCGTTACGGAAAGATTCAGGAAGCCGAGAACGAGATCAAGACGTTGCAGGCGGAGATCGAAAAGAACCACGCCGCCGGAGCGATGATCAAGGAAGAGATCGATGCCGAAGACATCGCGGAGGTGGTAGCCCGCTGGACCGGCATCCCGGTGAGCCGGATGCTGCAAAGCGAACGCGAGAAACTGCTGCAGATGGAAAGCGTATTGCACGAGCGGGTGATCGGACAGGACAAAGCCATCGAGGCTATCGCCAACGCCGTACGGCGCAGCCGTGCCGGATTGCAGGACGCGCGCCGTCCGATCGGCTCGTTCATCTTCCTGGGAACGACCGGCGTCGGTAAGACCGAACTGGCCAAGGCACTGGCCGAATACCTGTTCAACGACGATACGATGATGACGCGTATCGACATGAGCGAGTATCAGGAGCGCCACAGCGTATCACGGCTAATCGGAGCGCCTCCGGGATATGTCGGTTACGACGAAGGAGGCCAGCTCACCGAAGCGGTGCGGCGCAAACCTTATTCGGTCGTACTGCTCGACGAGATCGAGAAAGCCCACCCGGATGTATTCAACATCCTGCTCCAGGTGCTCGACGACGGCCGTCTGACCGATAACAAAGGACGTACGGTTGATTTCCGCAACACGATCATCATCATGACCTCGAACATCGGTTCGCCGATCATCGTTGAGAACTTTTCGAAGTATCACAACGAAACGCCGCCCGACGACGTGATCGAAAAGACACGCGACGAGGTGTTCGACCTGATGAAACAGACGATACGGCCCGAGTTCCTGAACCGGATCGACGAAATCGTAATGTTCACCCCGCTCACGAAGGACGATGTCCGGCAGATCGTCGTGCTGCAGCTCGCCCAGATCAACAGGATGCTCAGCGAGAACGGAATGCGGCTGGAGACCACCGACAAGGCGATCGACTGGCTGGCCGACAAAGGTTACGACCCGCTGTTCGGAGCGCGACCCATCAAGCGTACATTGCAAAAGTACCTGGTCAACGAACTCTCGAAAGAGATTCTGCAAGGCACGGTAACCCGTGACACGGTGATCCATGTCGATGCGAACAAAGACGGCCTCGTTTTTAAGAATTAAGAGACTGACGTTCGTTTGCACAAAGATTCTCCATGCCTGCTCTCTAAAGCAGGATCAGAGAACTGCCAACGGAAATTTCGTTGGCCAGAGATTTTCAAATGATGATAAAAAGCAGGCCCTCGCCTCGGGCCTGCTTTTTATCATTTAAGGACAGTTGCTAAATGCTATCGTTGCACACCTCCTGACATATTATATCCTGCTGACAGTTTTTCGATCCCCTTTGTAATAAGAAAACCGAGCCTCGTTATACAAACAATCTGCGACACCCTTGGGTTTTCGCATAAAAAGAGGCATCTTTGTGCCTCATCTGCCTCAGCGCTTAACTTCCCCGCCTAAATGGAATGGTTGCTTAATTTGGGCTATTTCGGCCTTTTCCTCGGTTCTTTCGTAGCCGCTACGGTCGTGCCGTTCAGTTCGGACGTACAACTGGTGGCTATGCTCGCGGCCGGGGGAAACGTTTGGTTCTGCGTCGCAGTCGCCACATTGGGCAACTGGCTCGGCGGACTGACCTCCTATTGGCTCGGATGGCTCGGCAAATGGGAGTGGATCGAAAAATACATGCGGGTCAGGCACGAAACGCTTATCAAGCACAAAAGCAAAGTAGACCGGTACGGGGCATGGCTCGCCCTGCTGACCTGGCTTCCCTTTATCGGCGATATCTTTGCCATCGCGCTCGGCTTTTACCGGGTCGATTTTCGCAAGTCGGCGCTGTTGATGTTGATCGGCAAAGGTGCCCGCTTCGTGATGTGGGCACTGCTCTTCCTTTGGGGCAAAGCGCACATCTTTTGACATCAACCGTTCCTGCCCTTTCTTTTGAACCCGTGCATGCACCGCAAAGGATCGTCCTGGGATAAAACTTCCGCCCGTATATTAACCGTTCACTGAATCAAAACCGAGGTTGAATACCATTTGCCGACCACCGGTTAATCCAGTACCATTCTGCGGCATGAGGTCCCTTTCGGCATTTTTGAAAGGACTCAAAATCCCTACAAATCCCCTCGTTTTACGGATCCAAAACCGCAAACGAAAGGGGCATCGCTATACGGATGCCCCTTCCGGCGAAACATATATTGAGGTATTATGAAAAGGCTCTAAACCTTTTTGTGGGTGCGGAGTCGGATCAACCGCACTTCGAATGGCCGCAGCTCATGCAGACCGGACAGTTATTCTGGTAAACCAGCGTCTCCTGGCCGCAGTTCGGGCACTTCTCCTTCGCTTTGGTTCCGTCGGGAATATACTGTTTGAGCGCACGGGCCACACCGTTTTTCCAGGTATTGATACTCTCGGTGTTCAGGTGCAGCGACTCGATCAGCGTCACCACGTCCAGAATCGGCATTCCGTTGCGCAGCACGCCCGAAATCAGCTTTGCATAGTTCCAGAATTCCTCGTCGAACAGGCGGGAAATACCGCCGATGGTATTCGTATAGCCATACTTGTCGGTGTACTGGAAATCGTAACGCTTGTTGCCGTCGGCATCCTTAACCTTCAGGATAACTCCCTTGGTCACCTTTTTCGGAATGAACATCGCGTCCTCTTCGAGCTTACCGGTAAAAATCTCGTACGGACGATCGTTGTAGATTCCCACAAAGGCGATCCAGTTCTCTTCGCCGTTCTTGAACCGCACGATATCGGCGGTCAGTTCCACCGGACGTTTCAAAGGCGGCTTGTATTCCCCGCTGTTATCCTTACCGTCTTTTTTCTTCTCGACCAGCACTCCGGCACGCGACCCGTCCCGGTATACGGTAACGCCCTTGCAACCGGACTCCCAGGCGGTCTGATACACCTGGCTCACCAGCTCTTCGGTCACGCTGTTGGGCAGGTTTACGGTCACCGAGATCGAGTGGTCGACCCATTTCTGGATCGCGCCCTGCATCTTCACCTTGCTCACCCAGTCGATATCGTTGGCCGTAGCTTTGTGATAGGGTGATTTGGCCACCAATGCATCGAGTTCCTCCTGCGGCATATTCTTCACCTTCGCCACGTCATAACCGTTGGCTTCGAGCCAAACCAAGAATTTATGGTGGAAAACGTTGTATTCTTCCCAGGAATCACCCACCTCGTCGACAAAAGTAACCTTCACATCCTTGTCGCTCGGGTTTACCTTGCGACGGCGCATATAGACGGGGCGGAACACCGGTTCGATACCCGAAGTGGTCTGCGACATCAGGCTCGTCGTTCCGGTCGGAGCGATGGTCAGCATCGCGATATTGCGGCGCCCGCTTTTGACCATTTCCTCATACAGTGCCGGGTCGGCCTCTTTGATTCGCCCGATCATCGGGTTGTTTTTTTCGCGCCCGGCATCGAAAATCGGGAATGCACCGCGCTCCTTGGCCAACTGTACCGATGCCCGGTAAGCCTCTACGGCAAGGGTTTTCTGCACCTCGACGGCAAAATCGATCGCCTCGTCCGAACCGTACTGCAACCCCAGCGCAGCCAGCATATCGCCCTCGGCAGTAATTCCGAGGCCTGTACGTCGCCCCTGTTGTGCTTTCGTGCGGATTTTCTCCCACAAGCTCACCTCGACGCTGCGAATATCCTCGTCTTCGGGGTCTTTCGAAATCTTCGCCAAAATCTGGTTCACCTTTTCGAGCTCCAGGTCAATGATGTCGTCCATCATCCGCATTGCCTGTGCGATATGTTTCTTGAAACGGTCGAAGTTGAACTTAGCATTTTTCGTAAACGGCTCGTCCACATAGCCGTACAGGTTGATCGCCATCAGGCGGCAACTGTCGTAAGGACAAAGCGGAATCTCGCCGCAGGGGTTCGTAGAAACGGTCCGGAACCCAAGGTCGGCATAGCAGTCGGGCACCGACTCGCGCAGGATCGTATCCCAAAACAGCACGCCGGGCTCCGCCGACTTCCATGCATTGTGGATAATCTTGTTCCAAAGAGACCGGGCATCGATATCCTTTTCGTACATCGGCTGATCGGAGTCGATCGGAAACTGCTGGTGGTATTTTTTACCCTCTTTGGCCGCACGCATAAACTCATCGTCCATCTTGATCGAGACGTTCGCGCCGGTCACTTTTCCGGTCTCGACTTTCGCATCGATGAAGTTCTCGGCATCGGGATGCTTGATCGAAAGCGACAGCATCAGCGCGCCGCGCCGCCCATCCTGCGCCACCTCGCGGGTCGAATTCGAATAGCGTTCCATAAAGGGCACGATACCGGTCGAGGTGAGGGCACTGTTGAGCACAGGACTGCCCGTAGGCCGAATATGCGAAAGGTCGTGTCCTACGCCCCCGCGCCGCTTCATCAACTGCACCTGCTCTTCGTCGATGCGGATGATACCGCCGTACGAGTCGGCCGGATTCTTGTGGCCGATCACAAAACAGTTCGACAGCGAAGCGATCTGCAGATTATTGCCAATACCGGTCATCGGGCCGCCCTGCGGAATCACATACTTGAAATCTTTCAGCAGGTGGTAAACCTCGGAAGCATCCATCGGGTTGGGATATTTTCCCTCAACCCGCGCGATCTCGTTGGCAATTCGCCAGTGCATCTGCTCGGGCGATTTTTCGTAAATTTTTCCGAACGAGTCTTTCAGCGCATACTTGCTCACCCACACGGTAGCGGCAAGGTCATCTCCGCCAAAATACTCCTTGGCGCCTTCGACGGCTTCCGCATAAGGGTACTCTTTGAGCCCGGCGGCGGGATTCGTTTCTTTTTCGTTGGACATAACTATAATTATATTATCATTCTGTCGGGGGAACCAATGGCAATTTCAACCAAGCCAGGCAAATACCGCGCCCCATATGGCCGAAATTCTCGCCCGGAGCACCGTCGTACAACATCGCCAGCCGGTCTCCGACCCGAATCACCGACGGCATGCCGATGGCGCCTTTCACCTCTTTTGCATTGTCGCGGTCGATCACGACCGCCTTATTTTCTTTGTTCCAGTTATCCAAATCTTTGGTCCAGTACACCCAGACCGCATCGGTGTATTCGCCATGCGCAGGATCGATCCCGATGTGGTTGGTGAACAGGAACCAAGTTCCATTGCTTTTTTCATAGTACAGCGACGTGTTTTCACACTGCTCGTCGGACGGAAAGATCGGCTGCGGATCGACTCTCCACGAACCGTTCAGGTCTTTCGTCCGCGCGATACCCATCGTACGGCCCAACTTGCCGGGAGCGGTAAAGGCCGCCGCCCCGAAAAACATCCTGAACTCGCCGTCCTGCTCCACCACATCGCCCGGACTGGCCGTATCGCTGTAATAGGTCCCCGCCTCATTGCTGAACGGGATGATATCATAGCGCTTCCTCCACGGGCCTGCCGGATGGTCGGCCTCGGCTTTCAGCGTTACATAAGGCGTCGACGGAATCCTGTCGGGTACCGGGGTGCAAAACTGCGTCCCCACATAAAACATGTGCCATTTATTCCCGTCCTGCACCAGCCAGGGCGAAGAGGCCGACCGGGAATCGGGCTGCCCTTCGGCGCCCAACGTCAGTTGCAGTCCGTGTTTTTCCCAATGGCGCAGGTCTTTGCTGGTCGCCAGGCAGGAGAGCCATCCCGTTTTACCGGCTCCGTCGTAGTGCAGGTAATAGGTTCCGTCATACTCGACGACCACCGCTTCGCGGGCTCCGTATGTATCGCAACTGTCAGGTCCCGTCGCACAGGGCATTACCAACCCTTCGTCCTCGATCTCCATGCGCAGCACGGCTTGCGACCGGCCGTCCATATAACGCGATGCGACCCGGGAGTTTTCCTGAGCAGACAAGTGCCCCGCCCACAAAAGCAGGCACCCTATGAAAATCTTTCTCATCGTCTCATTTTTCGGGTTACATCGTCCGGGAACAACCTGCCGGGAAACCAAATTATCGGTAGACGGACAAGCCTTACAAGATTACGAACTGTACCAAAATTGTAAAAGAACCTTCGCTTAATCTTATCAATAACTTATCAACACACCCACCTGAAAATAGTGCATAAACCCTTATTCCACAAGGGTTACAGAAACTTTTTCGATTTTCCCCCGGAGTGGCGGAGCCATTTTCGATACCTTCACGCTTACCTTCCCGGCCTGCGGGAAACGGAGATGAATCGCATCGGCAATGCGCCGGGCTACATGCTCGAGAATATGTGAGGGAATATCCATCTGCTCGCGCACCGTTTCAAACACATTCAGGTAATTGATCGTATCGGCCACATTATCGCTTGCCGCCGCTTTCGACAGGTCGGCTTCGATTTTCACATCGACCAGAAAGCGGTTTCCCACTACCTGCTCCAACGGATAACAACCGTGGCAGGCATGAAATTCCATATTTTCTAACTCAATGATAATTAAAGACATAATCAATCTATAAACGAATGCAGTACAAAGAAAGAGAATCTTCCCCTGAAAAGCGAGCGGCTCCCGGCTAAGTTATCCACATTTTATTATTACCCGGGAAAGGGAAACTATCAGCCTGCTGATATTCAGCCTTTCGCAGCAACAAAGGCCGGTATTGAACCGGCCCTTCACACTTCATTAACTGCCATTGACTGACAATCAATAACTTGCAATTCACAACAGTACATGTGGCTGCTTGGGCCGTGCACAGCAGGCGGTGAGGATTTTTGCAAACGGGGTATCGAACGAACGGGCCGTCCGGCGGCAACTCTTCACACAAGCGCAGCAGCGGATGCAACGCGAAGCATCCGTATGCAATTCGTTCCCGGCTGCTATCGCGCCGGTCGGGCAAACTATGGCGCAAACACCACATCCGTTACACTGTCCCGGATCGGTTACCGGTGCAACCGGCATCGGTTTCTTCGAAACTTTCAGTCCCAGTCCGTACCAGACAAACCGCAATTTATCCAACCACGAAAGCTCCGGACGCGGAATCCGGGCCACCTCGAGCCGCACGAAACGGCCCGGCTCGTACCCGGCCAGCTTATCGCGCACTTTCTCTCCGAATCTCCGGGCCAGCTGCAAATCGGCGACATCGGGCCGTCCGGCGGCAACCGGAGTCTGCGGTGTGCTGTACGAATGCTCGCCGACGAATGTCCCCGCCGCGACCGTCACGAAACCGCGTTCGGTCATGAACCGGTCCAAATCATCCAATGCATGCTCATAATCGCGGTTCCCATAGACCGCCAGCAGCACGACAGGCGTTCCGTCCCCGTGAAGTCCCTGCAACCGTTCGAGCGCAAGCGGAGCGACACTTCCCCGGTAAACGGGTACGGCAACGACCGCCACGGAAGAAGAGGGCAGAATCGCATCATCCGCCGGCGTATGGGTCAGGTCGTTCTCTACCAGCCGGGCAGCCTGTAATCCGGCTGCGACCGCTTCTCCCACCCGTTTCGAGGTATGGGTGGGGGAGAAATAATAGAGTTGTGCTTCGGAAACAATCATGGCAGTAGTATTTGTAATATTAAGAGCGCCCCATGGGCTGTCTGAACCCGTTCCTTGGTCCCGGACCCGACCGGGCAGGGGTTTATTCGTTTTTCCGTTCCGGCCGTACCGCCGGCAACTCCTGCCGGGAAGAGAGGGCCCGGTCCTGCACCTGGTCGATCGCCGCAAAATACCGGATCACCTCGGCGGCGCGACGCGCACCGATCACTTCAGCCAATTCGTCGGCAGAGGCTTTGCGGATACGCGAAATCGTACGGAACTTCTGCAACAGTTTCTCGACCGACCGGGCACCCAGCGTCGGAATCTGCTCCAATTCGCTTTTAATAAAGGCGAGCGACCGCTTCTGCCGGTGGAACGTAATGCCGAAACGGTGCGCTTCGTCGCGGATGTGCATCAGCACTTTGAGCGCCTCGCTGTTGCGGTCGATGTAATAAGGTATCGGATCGTGCGGAAAGTAGACCTCTTCGATCCGCTTGGCCAGCCCGACGATCGCAATCTTCTGCTCCAACCCCAATCGCTTCAGCGTTTCATAAGCAAACCGCAACTGTCCTTTTCCCCCGTCCACGACGATCAGTTGCGGCAGTTCGGCTCCCTCTTCCAGCAGGCGGCTGTAACGCCGCGTCACCACCTCTTCCATCGACGCGAAATCGTTGGCCCCGACCACCGTTTTGATGTTGAAATGACGGTATTCTTTACGCGAGGGTTTACCGTCGCGGAATACGACGCATGAAGCGACAGGGTTGGTCCCCTGCAGATTCGAGTTATCGAAACACTCGATATGGTGCGGCGGTTCGTTCAGGTGCAGCTCTTTTTGGAGCGCAGCCATAACCCGCGTAACATGCCGCGCCGGGTCCTTGATCTCGATCTGCTTGAGCTTTTCGAGGCGGTAAAGGCGGCAGTTGCGCTCCGAAAGTTCGAGCAAACGAAGCTTATCGCCACGCTGCGGCACACTGAACGCAGTTCCCTCGAACAACTCTTCAGCAGGCAGGAACGGCACCAGCACCTCGCGTTGCAAATGTCCCTGCAACCGGTCGCGGATACTGCCTACCGCATAAGAGAGCACGTCGCGCGGCTCGTCTTCGAGACCCGGTTTCAGTTCCACCGTAAACGAGTTGACCACGGCTCCCTGAACAATGCGCATGAAGTTACAGAAAGCCACTCCGTCGTCGATAATCAGCGAGAAGACATCCATGCTGCCGAGCGTGTTGCTGACGACCACTGATTTGCTTTGGTAACCCGCAAGCAGGTCCAAACGCTTTTTGTACCGTCCGGCATCCTCGAAACGCATCTCGGCGGCGGCCTCGTTCATCAGCCGTTGCAGGTAATCGCGCGTCGCCCGGGTATCCCCTTTGAGCAGCGAAGCGACCATTCCGATACTCTCGCGGTACTCTTCCTCGCTCTGCCGGCCGACGCAGGGACCTTTGCAGTTCCCGATATGGTATTCGAGACAGACGCTGTACCTCCCTTTGGCAATCGCTTCCGGAGAGAGATTCAGCGAGCAGGTACGCAACTGATAGATCCCGCGCAGGATTTCCAGAATCTCTTTCTGGATATAGACCGAAGCATAAGGACCGAAATACTGGGAACCGTCGCGCAGGAAACGCCGGGTCGACAGCACCCTCGGGAACGGTTCGTTGCGGATGACGATCCAGGGATAGGTTTTGTCGTCTTTGAGCAGGATGTTGTAGCGGGGTTGGATGCTCTTGATCATGTTGTTCTCCAGCAACAACGCTTCGCTCTCCGTAGCGACCACCGTATGCCGCAGGTCGGCGATCTTGCCGACCATCACACGCACTTTCGGGCTGTGGTCGGCCCGCGCAAGGAAATAAGACGACACGCGGCGCTTGAGGTTCTTGGCCTTCCCCACATAAATCACTTTGCCGTCATCGCCGAGAAACTGGTAAACCCCGGGCGAATCGGGCAACAGGGCCACTTTTTCCTTCAATTGCTGTATGCGCTGCGATGTAACCATTTTATTAAATACCCGTTTCAGCGAATAAATGTACCAAAAATTATCGTATTTTTGTTTTACCTACACACATCTGCTAACGCCGCATTTATGAAATTAGTCTCTCCCGAAGAGCTCCGTTTCGGCCATAAAGGCCTACTGGCTAACCTCCAGGCAGCACTGATTATGCGTTTGGCACGTCTTCATGGCATCAACCGGTTGTACAGCGATTCGCTTACCCGGGCAACGGCTGTCACAGCAGAACCCACAAATGAACCGGCGGGCAACCGGGACTCGAAAATACCCGGCAACGCTTTCGCAGCCGCAGCACTCGACGTCCTGCGCATCCGTTACGAAGCCGATCCGGGCGAACGACAGCACATCCCCGCCGGCGGGGGAGCCATCCTGATCGCCAACCATCCGACCGGAGCGCTCGACGGCATCCTGCTGATCGACCTGCTGACGCGTATCCGCCCCGACATCAAATTCATGGGTAATTTCCTACTGGACCGAATCGAGCCGTTAAAGCACTATTTCATCAATGTCGACCCGTTCGACCGCAAACAGCGGAACAATACCGGCGGAATGCGGCAGGCGCTGGCCCACCTGCAAAACGGAGGATTGCTGGTCATCTTCCCCGCCGGGGAAGTTTCCACATGGCAACACGGATTGCACGGGTGCAAGGACAAACCGTGGCCGCCTTCGATCCTTAGATTTATCCGCAAAGCGGCCGTGCCGGTCATCCCGCTCTACATCCATGCCCGCAACAGCAGGCTTTTCCATCTCGCCGGCAAAATACATCCATTGTTGCGTACGGCTCTGCTACCCAACGAACTGCTGAACAAACACGACCGGACGATCCGGCTGCGGATCGGTTCGCCGATCGTTTCCCACAAAACAGACGAACTTTCGCCCGAAGCATACGGTCGTTTCCTGCGGGCGAACGTCGAATACATGAAACCTTTGTACCACCGTCCGCGACGGGCTACACGGCGGGCGGCGCGCCGTCCGGCCGAAGCGGTGGCCCCGGGAATCGACCGGGCGCTGCTGCGTGACGATTTGCAAGCCATCCGGGATACGGACCTGCTCTTCTGCTACGGGGAGTACGAAGTCTATTTTGCATCGCCGGAACATATCCCGCACCTGATGCACGAGATCGGCCGGTTGCGCGAGATAACCTTCCGCGAAATCGGCGAGGGGACGAAAAACGACATCGACACAGACCGTTACGACCGCTACTACCGCCAGCTTTTCATCTGGGACGATGCGGCGGGACAGCTCGTCGGCGCCTATCGCCTGGGCTTGGGCGACCAAATCATGGAGCAATACGGCATCAAGGGCTTCTACACCTATTCGTTGTTTCGCATGACCGCCGACATGGAACCGATCCTGCGCCAGACCATCGAACTGGGCCGTTCGTTCATCGTGAACGAGTACCAACGCAAACCGGTATCGCTGATGCTGCTGTGGAAAGGCATCCTCAACGTACTGCTGCGCCACGACGAATTCCGTTACCTGATGGGGCCTGTCACCATTTCGGGCGAATTTCAAAATAGCTCGAAACTGCTGATCGCCGCCTACCTGCGCAATCGACATCTCGACCGCGAAAATGCGCGACACATCCATCCCCGGACAGGTATCGCCGTGCCGGCACGGATCGACGGGACGCTGATCGAAGGAATCGATTCGATCGAGCTGATCAACAAGATCGTATGCGATATCGAACAGAACCGTTTCACGATCCCGATCCTGATCCGAAAATACCTGCAGGTAGGGGCGCGCGTACTCGGATTCAATACCGACCATGCTTTCTGCGACGGACTCGACGCGCTGATCCTGGTGGATCTGGCTCAAGTACCCGAAAAGACCATTCTGATGTTATCCAAAGAGATGACCGATATCGACGTGATCGGCCGGTTCAGCCGGTACCGGCCGACGATACCGGAATCTTCCCCTCCTGCCGAGCCTACGATTCCTGCATAATTTTCCGGCCGCTTTAGAAAAATTCAAATTCGACCACGGGACAGCCGAATATCGAATTATGCCGGATAAGCGATCTGCCCCTAACATTAGGCTCGCCTATTGATGATCCGGTTCCGGATGAAAAACTCCCCACTCATAGTGCGGAACCTCCACGTCCAACAGGGTCAGTACCCGTTCGACGATAGTGCCGCATAAGTCTTCGATATTCCGCGGGTGGGGATAAAACGACGGTGCTGCGGGGCAAATTACCGCTCCGCATTCGGAAAGCGTCGTCAAATTACGCAAGTGGATCGTACCCAACGGAGCTTCGCGCGGGACAAGTATCAACCGGCGGCGTTCTTTGAGCATTACATCTGCGGCGCGGCTGGCCAGATCGTTCGAAACACCCGCCGCAATACGTCCGGCCATGCCCATCGAACAGGGAATCACCACCATCGCATCGAAAGATGACGATCCGGAAGCCGGAGCACCGAACAGGTCGTCGTTGTCATAGCGGGTAAACCGCGGATCGTCCATCCAGGCCGGATCATCCTCGTAAGCGCTTACGGCAAGACCGTTACGGGTCACGATCAGAGCGATCCGCCCGACACCGTTCGCTTCGGCCAGCCTGCGGCAAAGCAACCGGGCATAAAGCGACCCGCTCGCTCCGGTAACCGCTACGATGATATTGCGTTTTTTCTCCATATTTCCTGATTGAATACTGCTTTCCGGTTCCGTCCGCCGACCGCATTGGAAATATGGCCGAGCGTACCAAACCGGCCCGTTCAAAAGTTTCAGAATTTCAGAGTTCCAGCATTCAAGAACCGGACCGATCAGACTTTACAAAGCACTGCAATCCCTTATCACAGCTCTATTCCGACACATTTCAACCCCTTGTCCTGCAAAAATTCGAGCGTCCGGGGCAACGCATAGGACATATTGCGGTAACTTTTCAGCGAATCGTGGAAAACAACGATCGAACCGCCCTTAACATGTTTGGTCACGTTGCGCAGGCAAAGACGCGGCGATATCCGGCGGTTATAGTCCTGGGAAAGCACGTCCCACATGATCAGGTTATAGTGTTCGCTGAGACGCCGTGCCTGGGTGGGAGTAATCTGACCGTAGGGGGGGCGGAACAGGTCGGTGTGCAACAGGTTGTTCGCAAACTCTACATCCTCCAGGTAGCCTTCCAGACTCATGCGCCAGCCTTTCTGGTGGCTGTAAGTGTGGTTGCCGATCCGGTGCCCTTCCGCGACGATCCGCTGGAACAATTCGGGGTGCATTTCGGCATTTTTCCCGAGACAGAAAAAAGTCGCTTTTGCCCCGTATTTCGCCAATTGCTCGAGAATCATCTCGGTGACACCCGGTGTGGGACCGTCGTCGAAAGTAAGGTATACCTCCTCCGACGGGGGCATCTCCCACACCAGCGACGGGAAAATCCTGCGGACGAATTTCGGCGGTTTAATATACATGAACGGTTAACCTCCGATATAATAGTAGGTGAATCCCGCCTTGCGGACATCCGTACGGTCGTAGATATTGCGTCCGTCGAACAGCACCGGCGAGTGCATCGCTTTTTTAAGCGCCGTCCAATCGGGGATTCGGAATTCTTTCCATTCGGTCACGAGCAACAATGCATCGGCGTCTTTCGCCGCTTCGTACATATCGGCGGCGTACCGCACCCGATCGCCCACCGCGCGTCGGCACTCATCCATCGCCACCGGATCGTAAACGGTCACTACCGCACCGGCTTCGTTCAGCAGGCGGATCAGGACCAATGAGGTAGCCTCGCGCATATCGTCGGTCTCGGGCTTGAATGCAAGCCCCCAAAGCGCAATCCTGCGTCCGCGGAGATCCCCGCCGAAATGGCGTTTGAGCTTATCGAACAACACCTCTTTCTGCCGGCCGTTCACCTCCTCGACCGCCTGCAACACCCGCATCCGGTAGCCGTACTCCTCAGCCGTATGGATCAATGCCTTCACGTCTTTCGGGAAGCATGAACCTCCGTAGCCGCAGCCCGGATAGAGAAATTTGCCGCCGATACGCTCATCGGAACCGATACCGCGCCGCACCATATTCACATCGGCGCCGACCAACTCGCACAGGTTCGCAATGTCGTTCATAAAACTGATCCGCGTAGCAAGCATGCTGTTAGCTGCATATTTGGTCATTTCGGCCGACGGTACATCCATGAAAATCACCCGGAAATTATTGAGCAGGAAAGGACGGTAAAGCCGCATCATCAACTCCCGGGCCCGCTCGCTTTCCACGCCGACCACCACGCGGTCGGGGCTCATGAAATCCTGGATCGCGCTGCCTTCCTTGAGAAATTCGGGATTCGACGCCACGTCGAATTCCACTTCGACGCCCCGGCGCGCCAGTTCGGCGGCAACTACTTGGTGGATACGGGCCGCAGTACCCACAGGTACGGTACTCTTGGTTACCAACAGCGTGTATTTATTGATGGAAGCCCCGAATTCGCGCGCTACCTCGAGTACGTAATGCAGGTCGGCCGAACCGTCCTCCCCCGGGGGCGTCCCCACGGCGATGAACACCGCTTCGACATCGTTCAGGTGCGGAGCCAGTTCCGTCGCGAACGACAACCGCCCCGCCTGCACGTTTTTCTGCACCAGCGCATCCAGTCCCGGTTCGTAAATCGGAATCTCACCGCGTTGGAGACGTTCGATTTTCGCACGGTCGATATCCACGCACACCACTTCGATGCCCATCTCCGAAAAACAGGTGCCGGATACCAATCCGACGTATCCCGTTCCTACAATCGCTATTTTCATGTGTTACAAGCTGTTTTAATTCTATGTCCTCCCGGCGCACTTGCCGGCAACTTTCATCGCCCCACAGTGAAAGTCCACGCGGGCAAATGTATTACAAGATAATCAAAAAAACTATTCGTGGGACACTCCTTTCATCGAAAGGCTGATCCGGCCCCGCATACGGTCGATTCCGGTCACACGTACATGCACCTGTTGGTGCAATTTTACCACGTCCCCCGGCGACGAGACGTATCTGTCGGCCAGTTGCGAGATATGCACCAGCCCGTCCTGCTTAACACCTACATCGACGAATGCACCGAATGCGGTAATGTTCGTTACGATCCCCGGCAATTCCATCCCTTCACGCAGGTCGTCCAACGAATGGACGTCGGCGAACCGGAACGTCCGGATCGTACTGCGCGGATCGCGGCCCGGTTTGGCCAGCTCGGCAAGGATATCTGTCAGCGTAGGCAGTCCGATCGTATCGGTTACATACCGTTTCAAGTCTATTTTCGCACGTAATTCGGCGGAGGACAGCAATTCCTGCACCCGCACACCCAAATCTGCGGCCATCCGTTCCACTACCGGATAGGCTTCCGGATGGACGGCACTGTTGTCGAGCGGATGCTTCCCCTGCGGAATCCGCAGGAAACCCGCGCATTGCTCGAACGCTTTTGCCCCCAGCCGCGACACTTTGAGCAAATCGCGCCGGGAGGCGAAATCGCCGTTAGCCGCACGGTATTCGACAATATTCTGAGCCAGCGACGGTCCCAGTCCCGACACGTAGGTGAGCAGATGCTTCGATGCGGTGTTAAGATTCACGCCCACGCGGTTCACACAACTTTCGACCACGCTGTCGAGGCCGCCTCGTAATTTTTCCGGATTCACATCGTGCTGGTATTGGCCCACGCCGATCGACTTCGGGTCGATTTTAACCAGCTCCGCAAGCGGATCGATCAGGCGCCGCCCGATCGAAACGGCTCCGCGTACCGTCACGTCGTAATTCGGGAACTCTTCCCGCCCGGCAGCCGACGCAGAGTAAACCGACGCACCGTCCTCGCTGACCATGAATACCTGTACCTCGTGCCCGAAACGGACATTCCTCACCAGTTGCTCGGTTTCGCGGCCGGCCGTACCGTCCCCGACGGCCACCCCATCGATCCGGTACTCATCCACCAAAGAGGCAAGCCGCTGCATCGCCTCCGCATCCCGCTTTTGCGGCGGATGCGGGAAAATGGTCTCGTTGTGCAGCAGGTTGCCCTGTCCGTCAAGACATACCACCTTGCAACCGGTGCGGAATCCGGGATCGATCGCCAACACGCGTTTTTGTCCGAGCGGAGCGGCGAGCAACAACTGCCGCAGGTTCTCGGCGAACACCTTTATCGACTCCTCGTCGGCGCGGGCCTTGGCCTCGGTCAACGTTTCCCCCTCCATCGACGGTTTCAACAACCGTTTGTACCCGTCCCGAACGGCCGCTTCGACCAAAGTCCGGACAGGGGAGGGATTCCGTTTGATAAAAATACGCTCCAGCTGCTCCACCGCAGCAGATTCATCCGGCAACACCGACAGTTTGATAAATCCTTCCCGCTCAGCACGAACCATCGCCAGCAGACGGTGGGCCGCCACCCGGCGCAACGGTTCCGACCAGTCGAAATAGTCCGAATATTTGGCTCCTTCCTGTTCTTTGCCTTTGACCACGCGCGCAGAGATCACCCCCTCGCGGGTAAACAGGCGGCGCATGGCACTGCGGGCCGCTTCGCTTTCGCTGACCCATTCGGCGATAATATCGCAGGCACCATCCAAAGCCTCCTGCAAATCGTGAACCTCCCCGCCCACGAAACGTTCCGCGAGCCGGTCGGGTCGTGCACCGTCCTGGCGCATCAGCATCGCGGCCAACGGTTCGAGCCCCTTTTCCCGTGCTACCGTGGCACGGGTCCGGCGTTTGGGACGATAGGGAAGGTAAAGGTCTTCCAAGGGGGCGCCCTCGTAACACTGTTCGATCTTCATGCGCAATTCGGGCGTCAGTTTGCCCTGTTCGTCGATCGAAGCGAGAATCGTCTCCTTTCGCTTTTCCAGTTCGGAGAGCCGTTCGAACTGCACTTTCACTGCACTTACCTGCACTTCGTCGAGTCCGCCGGTCCGTTCCTTGCGGTAGCGGCTGATAAAAGGAACCGTCGCCCCTTCCGCCAGCAGCTGCACCGTATGTTCGGCCTGCCGCACCGTAACGCCGCACCGGGAGGCGATCACCTGGATCAACGTTGTATCTATCGGGGTCATCTCTCGCTATTTTTGAGAGCAAAGATAACAAGATTGCCGCAAGTTTTTCGTACTTTTGGGCAAACGGCCTCCGGAAGCATTCCCATGACCGGGAAGATCGCCTGTTCATGGCCGGAAAAGAGTACCGGGTCGCACTTGGGGCACAACAAGGCAATCTCATCCGCAAGGCAGGCCGCCTACAAAACAAAAGCGGGAACGGCAATTTCACACCCGCAACCTTGTTCCTGAATTTTAGAAAATTATCCGATATGTTTGAAACACAAACCTATACACGGCGCCGCAACGAGCTGCGCAAACGTCTCGGCGGAGGTCTCATCCTGCTGCCGGGTAACCACGAATCCTCTGCCAACTATCCGGGCAACACTTTCCCGTTCCGGCAGGACAGCACTTTTCTCTATTTTTTCGGACTGAACCATCCCGGTTATGCCGGAGTACTCGACGCAGACTCCGGCGAAGATATGCTTTTCGGAGAAGACTATACCATCGACGATATTATCTGGATGGGGCCGCAGCCTTCGCTCGCCGACCAAGCGCTTAAAGCGGGCGTGACCCGGACTGCCGGACTGAACGAGTTGGCCGAAACGATCCGTACGGCAATCGCCGCCGGACGCCGCATCCATTTCCTGCCGCCTTATCGTGGCGAAACGACACTGATGTTAAGCGATCTGCTCGGCATACGTCCCGAAGCATTAGCGCAATACGTCTCGGTTCCGCTGGCTAAAACGGTCGTCGCACTGCGCGAAATCAAAGACGCGGAGGAAATCGCGGAGATCGAACGCGCCTGCACGATCGGCACCAAAATGCACCTGCAAGTAATGCAAATGTGCCGGCCGGGAGTCGTCGAACAAGAGATCGCCGGAGCTATCGACGGCATCGCGCTGCAATACGGCGCGGGCGTATCGTTCATGTCGATCGTAAGCCAGAACGGCGAAACGCTCCACAACCACTATCACGGGAATGTACTCGAAGGCGGGCGCCTGCTATTGGTCGACGCGGGCGCCGAAACCAACATGAACTATTGCAGCGACTTTACCCGTACGATCCCCGTCAACGGCAAATTCACCGTCCGGCAAAAGGACATATACGATATCGTATTGGCAGCCAATTCCCGCACGTTCGAACTGGCCCGGCCAGGCGCTTTTTACTGGCAAATGCACAATGCCGCCGCACGCATCATCGCCGACGGGCTCAAGGAGCTCGGACTGATGCAGGGCGACATGGAAGCGGCCGTAGCCTGCGGGGCGCAGGCCTTGTTTATGCCGCACGGGCTCGGGCACCAAATGGGACTCGACGTACACGACATGGAAAACATCGGTGAGAAATACGTCGGGTACGACGACGAAACGCTGCGCAGCGAGACGCCAGGATTATCATCGCTCCGCATGGGCAAGCGCCTCGCTCCAGGCATGGTGATGACCGTAGAACCGGGCATCTACTTCATCCCGGCGCTGGTCGACAAATGGGCAAAGGAAGGTCTCGGCGGAGGCTTCATCAATTTTGCCAAAGTTCGCGAGTATTTCGGTTTCGGTGGAATACGCATCGAAGACGACATGCTGATTACCCCGGAAGGCAACCGCATGCTCGGCAACCGCCGGGCACCTGCGACCACAAATGACATCGAAGCATTTATGCATCTTTAATCCAAAGCAAGCGTCATTTCCCTGTATGCGCTTCCTATCGGCTACGGCCCGGCAAGTCTGCCGGGCCGTAAACATTAGATATCCGGATACCACTCACGAGCCATTCCGAAGGCCTGCTTGCAACCAAAAACCCGGAATACACATACTACAATCAGACGCATTTATCCTCTCTAAAGATCAATATACCGATCCGTAATCAGGCTAAAGTTTGTTCCGTTTTACGAAACAGCTGTATAAAAAATCAGCAATTTTTAAAAGCTGCATAAACGGCATTCCTTCCATTTTGAATGCTTACAGAGCAATATAGACACATACCTGAAGAGCCCGCACTGTATCGCTTTCAGCCTATTCTTAAAAGAAAATACGACTGCATAATACGCCAAAAAGGCTCGCTATCCCGACTTAATTTGATATTTTTTTACTATTTTCGCCACAAAAGACGAAAAAATACGCTATTTAAGCCGGAATCGTAAAGAATTTTCAAGGATAAATATCGATTTTCGTTTGCCTTAGGTACATCCGTGACAAAAAAAGACAGACACAAACACCCGATATTACACTATCAGGCCATTTGTATACGCTTTGTTACCGACTATCCGGACAATAAGGATACATCCCGGCATCACCTTTGACAGGAATCGTGAAGTTGCGGAAGTCTGTCCGACCACCGTGCTGCGGCGCACAACTGGAGAAATGGTATGATAATGATTAGGAAATTCCCCGAAAGAATCGGAGCCGGTTTCAACTCCGGGGATTACTTCATATCCGCAAAAGGTTGCAGAACACAGCCTTTCGAAATACTTGGCTAGTACCCCCGACGGGAATCGAACCCATATCAGCAGAACCGGAATCTGCCATTCTATCCATTGAACTACGGAGGCAAGAAAACTGTGGATGCAAAGGTGCAACTTTTTTACCGTTAATACAAATTTTCAATTGATTTTCCGGCGCACGATCCGGCTTGCCGATGTCCTCGGACGGCTTTATAACAACCGGTAGCGAATTTTACATTTTGTGAAACCTATTAACACTTCTATATCCGTATGTCAGACAACACCCTCAGGTCAGAAAAATGGCGTAGACTCGAACGGGTTATCAAATGGACAGGGCTGTCCATCAACTCGTTCGCGCTGACCATTGGGCTCAAACGGAGCGAAAACCTATACCAGATCAAAAAGGGCAACAACGGTATCAGCCGCGACCTGGCCGAACTGATTACAGCCAAATATCCAAGCGTCAGCAAGGGCTGGCTGCTCACCGGCGAAGGTGAAATGCTGATCGGCAACAAAGCGGTAACCGGATCGGGCAGCGGCATCCCCTATTACGGCATGGACGCGACCGTGGCAGTCGAGCAGCAGCTACCGCCGCCTCTTTTCTATATCAACGTGCCCATTTTCAACGATTGCGACCTGAGTGCCATGGCGCTCGGGACCGCCATGCAGCCAGACATACCGGCCGGCAGCATCGTGCTGCTGAAAAAATGGGATGTCAAAGCCGTCGTTCCCGGCGAATCTTACCTGATTATATCCGCTGCATTCAAAGGGTTCCGTATCATCCGCCGCTCGGAGCAGGCGGACGAACTGCTGCTATTGCCGCGAAACGCCGAAGAGTACGACCCCATCTCCATTAAACAAAGCTCCATCGAAAAATTGTTTATCGTCCGCGGGATTATTATCAAGAAAATTTTGTGATCTTTGTCTTCCGGGATGCCCGGCCGCTCCGGGACACCGAAGGAATTCCTCGTGATCCCGGGTCCTGACATTTGGGTAAAGGACCCGCGGACAACAAGTACAGTATCACATTAAAACCGCACAACCATGTTTTCAGGTATCGTCGAAGCTACCGGACGGGTCATTGCCGTCCGCGAAGAGCAGGGCAATAAACACTTCACGATCGAAGCTCCGTTTACACAGGAGTTGCGCATTGATCAAAGCATCGCGCACAACGGCGTCTGCCTCACGGTCGTCGAACTCGAAGCGCCGCATTACACCGTGACGGCTATCCGCGAAACCCTGATCAAATCCAATCTCGGAGAGCTCCGCGAAGGCGATCTGGTCAACCTGGAACGAAGCATGCGCCCCGACGCCCTGCTTGACGGACACATCGTCCAGGGCCATGTCGACCAGACGGCTCGCTGCACCGCAATTACCGAGGCTGACGGGAGTTGGTACTATACCTTCGAGTACGACTCCTCTGCCGGCAACATTACGGTGGAAAAAGGATCGGTCGCCGTCAACGGCGTCAGCCTGACCGTCGTGAATTCACAGCCGGACTCCTTTCAGGTCGCGATCATTCCCTACACGCACGAACACACCAATTTCCACACTTTCCGGGTGGGAACGACCGTAAACCTCGAGTTCGACATCGTCGGCAAGTACATCACCAAACTCATGCAGCTATACCGGGTGAAATAGAACCGGGAGAAACGTATGAAATTAAAAATCAGGACAACTGCGGGAGCGGCCCTCGGAGTCGCAGCAATGGCTGCGGCGCTGAGTATCGGGTGCGGCACATTGCTCAACCTCGGGTTGCCGCGCATCCTGATTGTCACGGGAAGCGTGTTCACGGCCATGTATCTCACGGCCCGTTTCTGTTTCAACCTGTTCGTGCGTTACCGGATCAAACCGATCTATCAGGTGTTGCTCTCCAAAAATGTCAAAACGCACGAGCTGCCGCCTGCAGGCGATCTGGTCGAAGAGATCCAGGACGAACTGAACCTTTGGGCCGAAAAAAATGCACAGGAAATCGCCCGGCTCAAAGAGAACGAACGATACCGCAAAGAGTTCCTCGGCAATGTGTCGCACGAAATCAAAACCCCTATTTTTACGGTACAGGGCTACATCCTGACCCTGCTCGACGGCGGACTGGAGGACAAAAACATCAACCGCAAATACCTGGAACGCTCCGAAAAAAGCATAGACCGGCTGATCAATATCGTGCAGGACCTGGAAGAGATATCGAAACTCGAATCGGGCATGTTGGTCCTCGACCAGGAACGTTTCGATATCGTCGCCTTGGTGCACGAAATCGCCGATGCCGTAGAAATGGAGGCCACTGCACACCGCATCACCGTCAAAGTCGGCTCTGGCGTATCCCAGCCGCCCGTATATGTTTTCGCCGACCGGAGAAGAATCGGTCAGGTCGTAACCAACCTGCTGACCAATTCGATCAAATACGGCCGCGAAGGAGGTTGCACCACGATCAGTTTCATCGACATGTTCGACCGGGTAATGATCGAAGTGGCCGACAACGGGGTAGGTATTGCGGAAGAGAACATTCCGCGCGTTTTCGAGCGCTTTTTCCGCGTCGATAAAAGCCGTTCGCGGGAACAGGGCGGAACCGGACTGGGCCTCGCCATCGTAAAACATATCCTCGACGCACACGGCCAAGGAATCACGCTGCGCAGTAAACCCGGCGAAGGGAGCACGTTTTCATTCGCACTGGCCAAAGGAGCCATCCATCCGCAGCGTCCGGCCAATACCCCTGCTTCCGCAGGCTAACACCCTTCCCGACGTGCGGTCGTCCTTTCTCCTTCCTCCGTGAAAATTGAACCCCCTGAAAATTTGTCGGTGGGAGAAAATCACTATATTTGTTGAGATTTAATTGACTATGGAACATCTCCTGCCGCTTTTCGTTACCTGGGACGTAAATCCCGCACTGCTGCACATCGGCTCGTTCGAAATCCGCTATTACGGCCTGCTGTGGGCGATAGCGCTAGGGATAAGCGCTTACATTTTCCACAACATCATGCAGCGCGAAGGGCTGAGCGAAAAGGCATTCGACTCGATCTTCTGGTTCGGCGTAATTTCGACGGTCGTCGGCGCGCGGCTCGGACATTGCCTTTTCTATGACCCGGGCTACTACCTCACGCACCCGATCGAAATCCTCGACATCCGGCAGGGGGGGCTGGCCAGCCACGGCGCCGCTTTCGGTCTGCTGCTGGGATTGTGGCTCTTTTCGCGCAAGAATAAAATGCCTTATATCTGGTCGCTCGACCGCATCAGTATCGCCGTGGCGATCAGCGGGGTGGCCGTCCGGCTGGGAAACCTGATGAACTCCGAAATTTATGGTACCGTCACATCGCTGCCGTGGGGATTTATTTTCGTCCGCGACGGCGAAACACTGCCCAAGCACCCGACCCAGATTTACGAAGCGCTCTGCTACCTGGTGCTGTTCATTATCCTGTGGTGGATGTACTACAAAAAAGACACCGCCCGCCGGCGTCCCGGCCTGATGTTTGGATTCTTCCTGATCGTGCTGTTCGGGACACGGTTCCTGATCGAATTCATCAAGAATCCGCAGGAAGACTTCGAAGTGAATATGCTCCTGAATATGGGACAGCTGTTAAGTATTCCGTTTATCCTGACCGGTATCGTGATCCTCTGGTGCGCATTGCGCAAACCTCCGCTCGATCCCGCACCGCTGAAAAAGAGTTTTTCCGGCACCCCTGCGAAACGAAAATAGAACCCCCATAACAACAGAGACCATGGACCCAATCAGTATGCTCATATTCAATGCCCTGGTTCGCCGCCAGAGCATTAACCTGCCCGATATCGGCTCGCTGAAAGTCATTATGCGGGCACCCGTGATCGAGAAAAAGAGTGTGCTCACCCCACCAGTAAATCTGGTAATTTATGCAGAGTCTGAATTTCCCGAATTCACAAGCATCGTTACACTGATCGCACAGAGCAGCAACAAAGACGAAGCGCAAGCCTGGGAGATTTACGGCCGCTGGCTGGCCGCCGCACGTACCGACGGAGTCGTCCGGATCGACTCGGTGGGAGAGATTCGCGACGGACGTTTTTTAGCTGCCGCCGAACTCAACGAAATACTCAATCCGGTAAATCCCGCTCCCGTGAAGCTGCCGCGTCAGATGGAAATCCGCCAGATCCTACTGTGGGTCATCGGAGCCGTGGTAGCCGGAGGGGCGATTTCAATCGGAGCGATCACACTGCTGAACCACAGCACTTACCCTTATGAAGAAGAGGAGCAGATAACGGTTACGGAAGCAATCCCGGCAACCGCATCCGATTCCACGCCAAAAGACACGGCCATCGGCCCGGATGCGCCTTTCGACTCCCCTGTCGTTACACCGGAAACGCAACCGCAACCTGCCGAAAAGAGCGCGGGAAGTACAACTCCGACTGCCACAAGGACTACAACGGCAGAGGCAGCTCCCAAGACAGCGTCGAAAACAGCCCCTACGGCCCCGTCAGCGAACTCAAGCGTTGCAGCGGGACAAACGGGTTATTACGTAGTTATCGGCACGTACAGCACCGATGAAAATGCGAACAAGTTTATCGGACAAGCAAAAAAAACCGACAACACGCTCACTTTCCACAAACTGCCGCTGGGTAACGGCAAAATCATGGTCTATACCTCACTGTCGGCTTCAGAGCAGGAGGCGAACAGGCTCAAACGGCAATGCTCCGCATCTTTCCCTGACGCATGGGTTTTCAAACGGAGAGTCCGGTAGTCTATCCGGAGCCGGTCCGATAAGCAGATTACCTGGAAAACCAGGCCAAAATCGGCCTGTACCTAATAACAAAACAGAGGCATCCGCATGGATGCCTCTGTTTTACTCTATTTAATCGATTATCAGTCCACCTGCGGCCGTAGCGCCGGGATTTTCTTTTCTTCCCTGAAACAGCTAAGAACTGCGCAATGGAACGCCTTATTTGACATGGCCATTAGCTACCAGGTATTCGGCTATCTGGACCGCGTTCAGTGCCGCTCCTTTACGGATTTGGTCGCTGACACACCAGAAGGCCAGTCCGTTCGGGTCGGTAATATCCTTGCGGATACGGCCCACATAGACCGGATCGCAGCCGGCCAGCAACAACGGCATCGGATATTTCTTCTGGTCGGGTTCATCCATCAGCACGATTCCCTCGGCACGGCAAAATGCTTTGCGGGCCTCTTCGACCGATACGGGACGCTCCGTTTCGAGCCATACCGCCTCGGAGTGCGCACGCATCACCGGTACCCGGATACAGGTCGCACTCACTTCGATATCGGAGTGCATAATCTTGCGGGTCTCGTTGTACATCTTCATCTCCTCCTTCGTATAACCGTTGCCGGTAAATACATCCACCTGAGGAATGACGTTATAGGCTAACTGAAAGGGAAATTTGCTGACTGTGGGTGCCTCTCCGCGCACGAGCTGGGCATGCTGTTCGGCCAATTCGTCCATCGCCGCGGCCCCTGCCCCGCTGGCCGACTGGTAGGTCGCCACACGCACCCGGCGGATATGCGACAGTTTCTCGATCGCCTGCAGTGCCACAACCATCTGGATCGTCGTGCAATTGGGGTTGGCAATGATTCGCCGCGGGGGATTGACTCCGTCGCGGGGATTGACCTCCGGTACCACCAGGGGCACCTCGTCATCCATGCGGAAAGCGCTCGAATTATCGATCATCAGCGTTCCGTGCTTGGTAATCGTCCCGGCAAATTCTTTGGAAGTACCTGCTCCCGCCGATACGAAAGCGATACTCACCCCTTTGAAATCGTCGTTATGGGCAAGCTGTTTCACGACTATCTCCTTACCGCGGAACTTGTAGGTTCGTCCGGCACTACGTTCCGAACCGAACAGCAACAACTCCCGGATGGGAAATTCACGTTGCTCCAACACCCGCAAGAACTCCTGGCCGACGGCCCCGCTTGCACCAACAATCGCCACTTTCATATGCTCTCTGAAATTATGTCCGGCGTACCGCGACGGTTACTTTTCCATGCATTGCCCATGGAATACACACGGCAAATATAGCACCGTTACATTAAAATAAAACTATTTGTTAAAATATTTTCTTTCCTGTTTTAAAACAAACGAATATTGACATCAATCAAAGAACTCGTCTTCCTCACGGGGAACCGCCGTAGCCGTTCCTTTCTCTTCATTGCATTGGTAGACCACCGCACCGACCGGCACCGGGAAAAGGTCGCTTTCACTCACGCCGAGCGAAGGATCGCCGTAAATTTTTTTCATGAATCCGGCAAAAATCGGCAATGCCACACGGGCACCGTCCCCGGCTCCGTTCAAGTGCACGCTGCGGTCCTCACCGCCAACCCATGCGCCGGCTACGATCTTCGGCGTCACGCCCATGAACCAAGCGTCGGAATTCTTCTGCGAAGTTCCGGTCTTACCGGCCATATCGGCTTTGAAACCGTACATCCAACGCAAGCGTCCCGCGGTTCCGGACGTAACGACATTCTTCATCATACCGAGCATCGTGAAAGCGGTCTGTTCGCTGATCGCATCCTGCAGAGCCGGAGCGAACGTAGCCAGTACGTTACCGTTACGGTCCTCGATCCGGGTCACGAAAATAGGATCGGTAAATACGCCCCGGTTTGCAAATGTCCCGTAAGCGCCGACCAGTTCGAACAGGGAGAAATCGGGCGTCCCCAAACAGAGCGAATAGACCGGGTCGATATAGCTTTTGATACCCATTTTGTGAATATAGTCGGCCACCGCCTGCGGCTGCCGCGCCTGCTTCATGATCCAGGCCGAATAGTTGTTGCGGCTGTTGGCCAACCCCCACCAGAGCGGCTTCAGCTCACCGGTATACTCGACCCGGCCCGCCTCCTTGGGCTGCCAGATCGTCCCGTTATCGGTTTCGATCGTCACGGGCAGATTCGGCACCAGCGTGCAGGGATCGTATCCGAGGTGCGCGATGGCAAAGGTATAGATGAACGGCTTGATCGTCGAACCCACCTGGCGCTTGCCCTGCTTGGCCATGTCGTATTTGAAATAGCGGTAATTCGGACCGCCGACGTAAGCTTTCACATATCCCGTCGAAGGGTCGATCGCCATGAACGATGCCCGGAGAATCTGTTTGTGGTAGAGAATCGAATCGTACGGGGACATAGTTGTATCACGTTCGCCCTTGTACGAGAAGACCTTCATTTTGACAGGTTTTTTGAATTCGGACATAATCTCCTCGTCCGATGCCCCGTCGTTTTTGAGTGCGCGGTAACGGTCGGTCTGGCGCATCGCATTGCGCATGATGCGGTCGATCTCATCCTTGCCTATGTCGTTGAACAGGCGTTTGGTCGCCCGTACCTGACGGTCCATCGTAGGCTGGATCTCCTTGCTCATGTGAGCCACAAGCGCATCCTCGGCGTACTCCTGCATCGTCGCGTTGATCGTCGTATAAATTTTCAGACCGTCCCGGTAGAGGTTGTAGGGCGTACCGTCGGATTTGACGTTCTTGACGCACCAGCCATACAACGGATTGGTATCCCACTGTTTAACGGCCTGATCGTAATCCCATTCGTTCAGGAACTGGTTGCGCGTGGGGCGCTTTGCGGTCATCACCATGCGCAGCATCTCGCGGAAATAGGTAGCCGTACCCTCGTTGTGCGATACCGGATGGTAGTCCAGGTCGATAGGCAGGGCCTGCAACGAATCGCGCTGATGGCGGTCGATATATCCCTGCTGCTTCATCCGCGCAATTACCAGGTTGCGCCGTGCGAGGGCCCGGTCGGGATTTTGCACCGGACTGTAACGGGTGGGCTTGTTCACGATTCCGACCAGCATCGCCGACTCCTCTGCGTTGAGTTCCGAGGGGAGTTTATTGAAGAAAGTGCGGGCGGCGGATTTGATGCCGTACGCGTTGCTGCCGTACTCCACCGTATTGAGATACATCGCTATAATCTCCTCTTTGGTATAGTTCCGCTCGAGCATGACGGCTGTAATCCACTCTTTGAGCTTCGAAATCACCAACTTCGATCCTTTCGAGATCGGATTGTTGTATGCCGCGGTATCGCGCGGGTAGAGGTTCTTGGCCAACTGCTGCGAGATCGTACTGCCGCCGCCCTGTCCGAACTGGGCCAGTGCGATCGTACGTACGGCCACACGCGCCAGGGAGATGAAATCTATACCCGAATGGGAATAAAAACGCATGTCTTCGGTTGAGACCAATGCCGCAACAAGGCTCGGCGAAAGTTCGTCATAATCGCAGTAAGAGCGATTTTGCACGAAGAAACTGCCGATCATTTTACCGTCTTCCGAATAAATCTCGGTAGCCAGGTTACTTTTCGGGTTCTCCAGCTCCTCGAAAGTAGGCAACTTGCCGAACACGCCGATTCCGATCAACAACAGCAACAACAGGATCAGCGCCACAGGGGACGCGAGCAGGATCCAAAACCATTTTATCGCCTTGGGTGTCTGTAATTTGTCGATCAGTTTCTGGGCCATAACCGCATGTAAAGTTTTTCGGGGCAAAGTTACAATTTTAATCGGAATTACCGATAAAACGTGATTTGCTGCCGAGATATTTCATTCAACGGGCGCTACCCCTGTCCCGGAATTTGTTTATCTTTGTTCAATTCGTCAAAACCTCACCTAAACCAGACACCGATGAACCTTGCCAAACTCTCCCTGGCAGCGATTTTCTGCCTGTCAACCTTTACCGCCCGCCCGCAGACGCAAGAGGCTCCCAAGCCCGTCCATCCCGAGAAATGGAGCGATATTGAAAACTACATCCGTGACAACTGGAACGACTTTGTCGACACCATGCCGTCGCTGCCCAAACCTTATTGTTACGCACTGAACCCCGGAACGCTATACTATTGGGACCTCTATTTTATCAACGAAGGGCTGATGCGGCAGGGATTTTTCGAACAGGCCCGCAACAATGTCGACAACTTCATCTACGAGGTAGAGAAACTCGGTTTCATTCCCAACGCGAATGGGTGGGGCGAAGACCGCAGCATGACTCCCTATTTCGGCATGATGGTGAGCAGCTACTACGACAAAGCCCCGGAAAAGGACACCGCATGGCTGCGCCGCGCCTACAACGCCGTGCTGAAAGAATACGAGTTCTGGACCAATACGAACGGCAATACGATTGAAGACCATTCGACCCCGGTCGAAGGATTGCAACGCTACGGACACCATTCCGATTCGGCCACGCTGGTCAGCTTTTACGACAAAGTGTTGCAGGGACGCTTCCACCTCGAAAAAAATGTGCCTGCGAGCGAAAAGATCCGCATCGCGGGCCATCGACTCGCCGAAGCCGAAACGATGGATTTCAACCCGCGTTTCGAAGGGCGGTGCATGGATTTCATTCCGGTAGACCTGAACTCGAACCTCTACCAATACGAGAAAGAGCTCGGCCGGCTCGAACGCGAACTGGGCATTTCCGACGGCCGCGCCTGGGAAAAACGCGCCGACAAACGTGCGGCGCTGATCCGCAAATACCTGTGGAGCGACCGGCGGGGACTTTACCTCGATTACGATTTTGTCAATAAGCGCCACAGTCCCATTGCCTCGGTCATCACCGTCATGCCGTTATACTGGGGTTTCGCATCGAAGCAGGAGGCAGCGCGGATCGTGGAAAACCTGCCGATGTTCGACTCCCCGGGCGGACTGGTCGTCTGCGAGCGTTCCGAGCAGCCGATCCTCTACCAGTGGGGCGACGGGGCGGTATGGGCCCCGGTACAGTTCCTCGCGATGGGTGCGCTCGAAAATTACGGTTATGACGCTGCCGCGCAACGCATAGCCCTCAAATGGCTCAACACCGTTACTTCGAATTTCCTGGATCCGCAACCGGCTACGCACCGGCCGTTCAAATACGGAGACGGCACGCGTCATCCGGGATTCCTCTACGAAAAATACACCCGCGACGGACAGATCAACGACAGCGAATACCCCTGCAGCATCATGATGGGGTGGACCGCCTCGACGTTCCTGCGGGCCCTGGATTTAGTTCGGCAATAATCCTCAACAATCCGACTATGAACTGTTTTCGTCCTCTGTGCGCATTTTGCACGGCATTATTCGCGTTGCCCCTGATCCTGAGCGCTGAGGTCCCTCTGCGCCCGGCTCCCGAACCGTACCGCCCCGAAAAATGGAATGAAATAGAAACTTACATCCGAAACAACTGGCACAATTTCGTCGAGAAAAATCCCGATTTCCCGGTAGCGTACCTGTACGGGCTGAATCCCGGGACACTCTATTACTGGGATCTCTATTTCCACAACGAGGGTTTGCTGCGCTGCGGCGAAACGGAATTGGCCCGCAACAACCTCGACTGCATGATCTGGCAGATCGATAAACTCGGTTTTATCCCGAATGCTTCGGGATGGGGCGAAGACCGCAGCCAGACTCCCTGCTTCTCGATGAGCGTACGGCGATACTGGGAACTTACACCCGGCAAAGACACCGCATGGCTGCACCGTGCGTACCGGGCGGTGCTGAAAGAGTACGAATTTTGGACCAATACGGACGGTAACACGATCGAAGACCATTCGACCCCGGTGAAAGGGCTGCAACGTTACGGACACCATTCCGATACGGCCGCTCTCGCCACCTTTTACGACCGCGTGCTGAAAGGGCGTTTCGGACTCGATCCCGGCGCCCCCCGTGAAACCAAAATACGAATGGCCGCCCACCGCATGGCCGAAGCCGAATGCATGGACTTTACGCCCCGGTTCGAAGGGCGATGCATGGACTATATCCCGGTAGACCTGAACAGCTACCTCTACGGCTACGAAAAAGACCTCGCCTATTATGAACGCGAACTGGACCTTTCCGACGGCCGGAAATGGGAACAAAAGGCAGAGAAACGTGCGCGGCTGATCGAAAAATATTGCTGGGACGAAATGCGCGGGCTGTACCTCGATTACGATTTCGTGAACCGCCGCCGTTCGCCGGTAGGATCCCTTGCCGCCCTGATGCCGCTGCATTTCGGTTTTGCCCCTGCCCGGCACGCCGAGCGGGTCCGTGAAAACCTGCCGTTGTTCGATTCGCCGGGCGGCCTGGTCGTCTGTGAAACCACTCCTCAAAAAATCGCCTACCAATGGGGACACAGCGCGGTTTGGGCGCCGATCCAGCAACTCGCGATCGAAGCGATGCTCCGTTACGGCTACCGGGAAGAGGCGCAGCATATAGCCCTGAAATGGCTCAATACGGTCACGCGCAACTACCTCGACCCGCAGCCGGCCACGCACCGGCCGTTCAAATACGGAGACGGCACGCGCCACCCTGGTTTTTTGTGGGAAAAATATACGCGCGACGGCAGGATCAACGACGATGAATATCCCTGCAGTTTTATGCTCGGCTGGACGGCTTCGGCCTACCTCGTCGCACTCGAAACGGTGCGGGGAGCCGAACGCCAAACCCGGTTTACAACGGTAGCGAAAGATTGACACCCGTCACGACGCCGTTACGATCGCTCGGTTTGTAGACGTACACGCCCAGCGACGTATCGTTCTTGGGCATGCGCACCAACCGCATATCGAACGTAACGATACCGCCGTACGACCAAAGGGTGGTAGCCCGGCCGGAATGGGTCGCGGAGCCGGAAGAAATCCCGATGAAGCGGGCAAAATCATAATAGAGGTTCAGCCGGATACGATTGAAATAGACGATGCTGTTGATACCGCCGTCCGGATAGCAGAGCGGCAATTGGTAATCGGCCGAGAAGGCGGCGTAACGCGTTGCCACCACGTCGTAATCGGCCCCGCGCGGATAGAGCTCCTTGTAGTAGAAATTATACCGATCGACAGGTTGGTATTGCACATTCCCGCGCAGCGTCAGGCTGTGGTGGCGGGCCACACCCGGCGTGTAAACACGTCCGTAAAGCGAATAGATCGTTCCGAAATCGCTCCGGAACGGCGCCCCCACCGTCGTAAATTTGACCGCGTATCCCCACCGGGGCAGGAAATCGCGTGTCCCCATCCGTACGTTGTCGATAAAACTCAGTCCCGCCACACCCCTCGTCACCCCTTTTTCATAAGAGGTACTTTGCTGCTTGTAGAGCAGGGCGTTGAGGTAATAAAACTGGGCAAAAGGTGTCAGCGTACGGATATGATAGCCCGAGGCAAGCGTCATCGGCAACGAAACGTCCACCGTGAACTGAAAATGGTTGCTCAGCGAAACCGGAAGTGCCTCGGGTACCTTTTCGCCATAGATCAACTGCTTGCCGCCGCCATAATCGAACGCGAAATCGAATTTCGGGGCCAACCCGTAATAACCGAACGACCCGCGCACCCGATGCCCTTTCCCGCTATAACCGTACGAAAGATACGCTTCGGTGCTGGTCAGCAGGTTCTGCGACATGACCGTAGCCCCAAAGCCTATATCGAGCTTGTTCTCGTCGGCGATTTTCGACGGGTTGAAACTCCAGGGCGCCCAACTGTGCGGATTGAACAGGTGCAGCCCTTTGCGGTAACGCTTCACCCGGTGTGTCGAATCGATCGTCCGCGCAAGCCGAACCGTATCGAGGTTGACTACATTCCATTTCCTGCGCGGCGGATTGACAATGTTCTCCGGCAGACGGGAATAAGCGATACGCTGCATCGAATCGCCGTCCATACGCTGGTGCGAAAGACGGTAACCACCGAGCGTATACGTCGTCATGTACAGTTTATCACTGCCCGGTACGGGAGCAGAGGGCGAAACCGAACCGTAACGCGAGGTCGTCACCCGGAACTCCTCGCCTCGGGCCAGATCGTACACATGCACTTCGTCATAGCCCGACGCGATCGAATTGAAAGTTAACTTGCCCGCCCCGGCCCGCAGGTTGTAGATACTCGTATAGCCCGGCTGCGTAATCGGTGCAATCCGCCCGCTGCAGGTGTCGATCCGGCAGATCGACATGCCGGCGTCGCCGAGTGTAATAAAGGCCATTGTACCGGTCAGATCGTCGTAAGCCAACCCGTGCACTGAAAGCGTGTCTGGTACCTCAAACGAGCGGCCGCCGCCGAAATCTATGGAATAACGGCCGGTATAATCGTATCCCACGGAGGCAACTCGGCCATCCGGAAGCGGAGTCGGATAAAGGGCGTTTTCACGGTCGCGCAACAGGCGCTTCCGGCCGTTACGCAGGTCGTAGCTCACTGCGCGGGCATTGACGCGCTGATCCCAAAAAATACTGCTGCGGTACTCACTCCAATACAGCGTGCTGTCGCGCATAACAGGTGCCGTACCCACCCAACCGGTATAAAACAGCTTTTTCTCCCCTGCCGAACGGGGATCGACCTTTACGATCCGGCTAGGCCGGTCGAGATCGCGTTTGAGCGCCAGAATTGTAGTATCGTTGAGCGCTATCGGCGCGGTATAGACCGTATAGCTGGTGGTAGGGGTCGGAATCAGCGAAGCGCTGTTCGAACGGGGCGGCAGCGAATCCCAAAATGCCTTCAGGTCGCCGAAGGTATGCCACAACATCTTAGTCGGGCTGGTTTTGTAATACTTGCCCAACGCCCAATGCGTCGTAAGGATCGTATAAGGGTATTTAGAACTGTACCTCGCCACGCGGTCCCAGATATCGTCGCCGTAACGCTCGCGGGACCATGCGGTCATCTGATAACCCAACTGATAGTGATCGGGAATGTAATCCTTGTAAGACCCGCAGAACCATTTATCGGGCACATATCGTTTGGTGCCTTCGGCCATATAGGCGCGGTATCCGATCGTAAACGAGGGCTGCAACGCGCGCCCGAACGAAGCCATCTGCGTCTCGGCCTGTACGGCGTCGCCTTCGAGCAGCCACACCGGAATCAACGCCTGGCTGATCAGGCCCGACTGCTGGCCGATGAACCAGCCCAGCGGTTTCATAAAGGAGCGGTACAGATTGCCGTACTGGACGGTATGGCGCGACTCGTGCGCCACCAATTGCTTGAACCACGGCTGGGCATAGGGAGCCAGGTCCGGGATCAGTTCGAGCTCCATCCGCTTGGGCGCCCACATCACGATGCCATTCGCATTGAAATTCTGGGTATGCAGTACCGCCGGGACCTTCAACGGTTTGTAGCTGAACCCGTAGGTCATCGTCGGCGTAATACCCTCCATCACCGAAAGCACCTGCGCAGCGCCCCCGCTGAAATAATCGGGATAAACGATCTTGCCTCGCGGCCCTTCGACCTGCATCCAGCGAATACCGGCCGGCGACCGGCCCCAGTCATAGTACTGCCCCCAGGCCGGAAGCGCCGCGCAGCATGCCCACAGGCAACACAAACGCAGGAGAAGTCGGCACACCATGCTCAGCTGCCCGCTTTTTTGACCCGGTATCCCTCCCGGAGCAGGATTTCGACTACGCGGTCACGGAAATCGCCCTGAATGACGATCTCGCCCTCTTTCGCCGTACCGCCCACACCGCATTTGCTTTTGAGCAGGCGTCCCAACTCTTTCAGGTCGTCGTCGCCGCCGACGAAACCTTTAACCAGAGTCACCTGTTTGCCTGCCCGCTGCTTGCGGTCGAGCCAAACCCGCAGGTTTTGCCGTGCGGGCGGCAATGTTTCGGCCGTCTCGGCCTGCTCCTGTTCGTATTGGAAATCGGGATTGGTCGAATAGACGACGTTGAGCCGGCTTTTCCAGTCGTTGTTACTCATGTTTCGGTACAGTTATTAACAAACAGGCGTCAGAACGGCAGATCGTCCACTTCCTGCGGAGCCGATGCGGCAATATCGCCGGACGGGGAAGGGGAGGACTGCGAAGATTGCGCTGCGCCGCCATAAGATCCTCCGTAAGAGTTGTCTGCCCCCGAGGCAGGTGCATCCCCGCGGCGCCCGAGCATCTTCAGGTCGTTGGCGACAATTTCGGTCGCATAGCGTTTATTGCCGTCTTTGTCCGTCCAGTCCCTCGTGCGGAGGCTTCCCTCGATATAGACCTGGCTTCCCTTGCGGATAAAGCGGTCGGCCACGTCGGCCAGGTTACGCCACAGCGTCACGTTATGCCATTCGGTATGCTCCTTGGTTTCCTGTGTCTGGCGGTTGTAGATCCGCTCGGTCGTTGCGATCCGCAGGCGCGCCACCTTGACACCGCCTTCGAGCGCTCTCACTTCGGGATCGGCTCCCACATTGCCGATCAAAATCACTTTGTTGATCATCGCTTTATACTTTTATTGACTAGTCCATACGCGGCCACGCCTTGTGGCTTTCGTTGCCTGCGCATCATTTCACTTCTTATTCCATTACCGGCATTCCACGTCCGACCGGCTTTCCTTCCGGTTACGGCCTCTGCCGGGATCGGCGGCCCCGTCAGAATCCCCTGCCGGGTTTCGGTTATAACGCTTCCAGCAGCGCAATAAAGAGCCGGGCCATTTTCTGCTGGGCCTTGCGGCCCTCCTGCTGCACCTCTTCGTGCGTGGATTTCAGACCGGACAGGCCGATGTTCGTAATGACCGATACGGCAAACACGGGCAGTCCCATATGCCGCGCGGCGATCACTTCGGGGGTAGTGGACATTCCCACCGAATCGGCCCCTGCAATGTGGAAAAAACGATATTCAGCCGGTGTCTCGTACGTCGGGCCCGTTCCACCCCAGTAGCAACCGTGTTGCAACGCAATTCCCTCACGTTCGGCTATCCCGTCAGCCAGCGCGATCAGCTCCCGGCTGTACGCTTCGCTCATATCGGGAAAACGGGGCCCCAGTTCTTCCGGATTAGGCCCGATCAACGGATTGGGAATCATATTGATGTGATCTGTGATTACCATCACGTCGCCGACATGGAAATCAGGATTGACTCCGCCGCCGGCATTCGACACGAACAGGTATTCGATCCCGAGCATTTTCAGCACGCGCACCGGGAAAACCACCTGCTGCGGTGTATAACCTTCATAATAATGGAACCGTCCCTGCATGGCCACGACACGCTTGCCGCCGAGCATCCCGAAAATCAACCGCCCGGCATGGCCGGCAACCGTCGAGACCGGAAAACCCGGAATATCTTTATAATCGAGTTGCGCAACGACCTGAATATTGTCCGCCAGGCCGCCTAGCCCGCTGCCCAGGATAATGCCCACCTGGGGTTTGAAATCGACCTTATTCCGGATGAAGGACGCTGTATTTTTGATTTGTTGTAACATACTGTTCGAGTTGGTGTAAGAACCTCTCCTCACGGTCTCCGATAAATTCCACGTGGATCGGTGCATAGTAGATTCTCCGCTGGATTTCCAACGGAATTTTCTTGCGGTTGGTCAGTTTAACCGCATCTTTTTCGGTCACGACGACGGCCGTATGTTCCGGGGACTCGGCGAGCATGCGTTTCAACCGCTCCATATCGCGCATGCGGTAAGTGTGATGATCGTCGAACAAAAGCTTGCCCACGATCTTATGATGCTGTGAAAGGGCACTTACAAGCGGTTTCGGATTCGCAATTCCGCTCATCACGATCACCGGATCATGAGGCTGAACCGCACGCCCGATCTGTTCGGGAAACAACGGCACCGGGTACCCCTGGGCCATCCGCGAAAAATAGAGCGACTGGTAAGGAAACAGTTCGAGCCGTTTCTTAACGATACGCATATCAAGCGGATTGATTGTTTCGGGACATTTGGTCACCAGCACGAAATTGGCCCGGTAAAGCTGGCTGCGGCTGTCGCGCAGCGTTCCCTGGGGCAGGAAAGAGTCGTGGTAGATCGGGTTGTTGTAATCCATCAACAGGATGTTGACCCACGATTCGACATAACGGTGCTGGAATGCATCATCCAGAATAATCAGGTTCACTTCGGGGTGCGCCTCCCTCAGGCGCCTGATCCCTTCGACCCTGCGCTCGCAGACGGCCACCGGAATCTCCGGATATTTCAGCTTGATCTGTTTGGGTTCGTCACCGATCGCCCGGAACGACGAGCGGACATCCGAAAGCACGAACCCGCGCGTTTTGCGTTTGTATCCGCGCGAAAGCACCGCTATGTTATAGCGCGATGCGAAATATTCGATCAGGTATTCCGTGACGGGAGTCTTGCCGGTACCGCCGACAGTGAGGTTTCCGACGCATACAATAGGGATATCGAACTCTTCGCTCCTGAGAATCTTCAGGTCGAAAAGCTTGTGCCTGATCCCGACGACCAGTCCGTATATCCAAGCCAGCGGAGCGGCCCAAAGCGTACGCAACATACCGAATCGTTCCAATCTTCAAAAGTAACTAAAAAAGACTGAATGTCAAATTTTTCACGGCAAATGCCGCGCAAAACCCCTCTCCGGCACCGGAACACTCAGTATTCGGCAGTCATTCAACGGATTTCCAACCGGTAGGGCATTACGGCCTGCACTCCCTGCCGTGAAAGGATCTTCTGTAATCCGGCATACTCCCGGTACAGTTCGCCCAGCCCGTTTTGCAAATGATCCACGCCGGCCCGGGCCGAAAGCAGCGTAAAGATGCGTGTGAACAGGTCGGGCGCCTGGCTCGGTACGCTGATGCTGAAATCGTCGCCGACCCCGGCCCGATCGGCCGCGAGCGAAATCGCATCGGAAAGGCCGCCCCAGGCATCGATCAGCCCGTTGTCAAGCGCGCTGACGCCGGACCATACCCGGCCGCCGCCGATACTGTCCACCTGTGCTTCAGTCAGGTTGCGTCCTTCGGCTACATGCTTGACAAACCCTGCATAGACTCGCTCGACATTGTGTTGCAGATAATCCCGCTCGGCGGGGGATACCTCCCGGAACGGAAGCCCTATATCGGCCGACGGATTGGTCTTGGCGACATCCACCGTAACGCCGAGTTTATCCTTCAATCCCTGCCCGGCATTGAACAGCAGCCCGAATACCCCGATCGACCCGGTGATCGTAGTGGGAGAGGCAAGGATCACATCAGCCGGACACGCGATATAATATCCCCCCGATGCGGCTACGTTACCCATCGAAACGACGACCGGCTTTTCCGCACGGAGCAGTTCCATCTCATGCCAGATCACCTCCGAAGCAAGCGCACTGCCCCCGGGCGAGTTGACCCGCAGCACCACGGCCTTGACCTCCTCATCCCGGCGCAAATCGGCCAGTTTCGCCGCAAGCGTCTCGCCGCCCACCTCACGTTCCGGAGCCTCTCCGTCCACAATATCGCCTTCGGCATAGAGCACGGCGATCCGGTTGCCGGATCCTTTACCGCCGCTGCTGCCGACCTGACCCTGCATCACATAATCTTCCAACGAAATGAACCGGGTCTCCTGCTGCCCTGTCATCCCGGCCAGCATCGCCTCCATATCAGCGCTGTAAGCGAGTGAATCGACCATTTTTTTCTCCACTGCAAGCGCAGCATCGCCGATGGCAAGGGTCGAGGCATACTGTTGCAGTGCCGCCGAGTCGAGCGACCGCGCACGAGCGATTCCCCCCACGACGTGCGACCAGATCGTGCCGATCAATTCTTCGGTTTGCCGACGGTTCTCGGGACTCATCCGGTCCATAATAAACGGTTCCACGGCGGCTTTATAGGCACCGTGCCGGATCACTTCGGGCCGGACACCGAGCTTGTCGAGCAACCCTTTATAAAACATCACGTTCGACGAAAGCCCCTTCCACAGCAAAGTTCCCTGGGGATTGAGGTAAAGACGGTCGGCCACTGAACTGAGGTAATAAGTACCCTGGGTATAAAAATCGGAATAAGCTACCACGAACTTGCCCGAACGCTCCTTGAATTTGACCAATGCGTCGCGCAGCTCCTCCATCGTCGCCATCCCGAGCGGCATCACCGGCGACAGGTTCAGGTAAATACCATCGATATGCTTGTCGGATTCGGCCCGTTCGAGTGCGCCGAGCACATCGAGCAGGCCGAGCTCGCGGTTCATCCGCATCGTCACCCAATCGAGCGATGAGAGCGCTCCCTGCGAAGGGTTGTCCACGACCGGCGTCGCCAGGTCGATCTTCAGGACCGTATGCGCCGCGGGCGAGGAGACCGCAGCCGTATTGCCGGAGAGGGCACTCACGCCGATTCCGACCAGAACCATTACACCCAACACGGCGAAAAGAATGCCGCCGGCCACTACGGCAAGCAGCGAAGCGAAAAATGTTTTGAAAAATGCGTTCATCTTGTGATTGTTTAGGTACTCCGTACCGTTCGACTGCATTTGGTCCCTGTTTTGAAAGATTTCCAGTTCAGGACAAATCCCGTTCCGAAAACCGATGCCCGGTTTTTCCGGTCTGCAAGAGGACCGGCCACCGGCAAAACGTCCGGTGTAATCCGGCCTGGAGGAACTTTCGCAGGCTACCTGCACAAAAATAGTAACTTTTGGGAGATCCTGAGCAGTTTATTACCTTTGCGTACAACTATTAAACATCCGTCACAATGGACCAAAACGATATTCTGGAAGTCCTGCGCCGCGTGCAACACCCCGAAACGGGCACGGACCTCGTCTCGCAAGGTATGATTGAAAACCTGATCGTAACCGGAGACAAGATCCAGTTCACGCTCGCGTTTTCCCGCAGCCGCGACCCGTTCGCCGCATCGTTGAAAAAGGCGTGCGAAACCATCCTGTCCGAAACATTTCCGCAATATGCCGGTCATATTTCGGTCTTCATCAAAGAGGCACCCCCTAAAAAAATAGAACCCAAAAAACCGGAACCGGGAAGCTGGACGGGCGGGATCAAGCACATTATCGCGATCAGTTCGGCCAAGGGAGGCGTAGGGAAAAGCACCGTCACGGCCAATCTGGCGGTCGCCCTGCAGCGAATGGGCTACAGAGTGGGCATTCTCGACGCCGATATTTACGGTCCCTCGATGCCGACGATGTTCGGCGTGGAAGGTTACCAACCCGCCGGCGATGAAGAGGAAGAGGGAACGCCGCGTATCTATCCGGCGCTCAGCATGGGGGTCAAAGTAATGTCGATCGGGTTTTTCATCAACCCGAAAGACGCTTTGATCTGGCGGGGCCCTATGGCGACCAATGCACTGCGCCAGCTGACCCACCAGACCGATTGGGGAGAACTGGATTTCCTGCTGATCGACATGCCTCCCGGCACGGGCGATATCCACCTCTCGCTGATGCAGGACCTGAAAATTTCCGGGGCGATCATCGTCAGCACGCCGCAAAAGATCGCACTGGCCGACGTCCGGCGCGGCATCGGGATGTTCCGGGCCAAGCAGATCAATATTCCCGTATTGGGCATTGTGGAAAACATGGCCTGGTTCACACCGGCAGAACTGCCTGCAAACCGGTACTACATCTTCGGTAAAGGAGGAGCACAGGAGTTGGCCCGCAGTGAAAACATACCGTTGCTGGCTGAAATTCCGCTTATCCAGAGCGTCCGCGAAGCGGCCGATGCAGGAACGCCGGTCGCCACGCAGGAGAGCACCTCCGCCGCCTTTTACACCGGTTTGGCTAAAAACCTCGTAACGGAATTGGAAAAGACGGGACACTGACGATAACTTTTTCCACACTGCCTGTCAGTAAACTCGCTTCCAACTATTTATCACACCGAAGATCGTTTTAATAAATTGTTAACAGAACATTAAACCGGTGTGTATCGAAAATGAAAGTTTTCTCATCCGGGCTATTGTTTGTTCGATCGTTGAGTTGATATAGACGTTTTTAGCAGAGATGCAAACTTTTTTTGCTGTGATCTTTCAACACTCTCTTATCGGGTTTTCCACCGGTCCGGGATGCGGCCGATCGGATGTCGATATGTTGGCAACGCTTACCGACAACTGTCGATAACCGGATAAAAAAGGGGCATGGACACTTACCGAAGCAATATGATATGTTGATGGGTTGTTTTTATTAACTTTACATTTTATCATCCAAAATAGTTCCTCGGAATTATCAACACGGCCAACGCCTCTTATTATTACTCTTTTCTTTTTAAATTTTAAAAAGGAAATAAAAATATAAAAAAGAACTGTTCACACTGCTGCCTATGAAATCCGAAAAATTTTCACCCGACCAACTTCGCCGGATCGAACAGCTCCGGCAATTGGCCAAAGAGAAAAACGCCGTAATTCTGGCTCACTACTATACACGTCCGGAAATTCAGGAAGCAGCCGATTTTACCGGCGATTCGCTCGCGCTTTCCGAAAAGGCCGCACAGACAGATGCGGATATCATCCTGTTTGCGGGCGTTCATTTCATGGCCGAGACGGCCAAAATACTTTCACCGGATAAGAAAGTACTGCTGCCCGATCCGGCGGCGGGTTGTTCGTTGGCCGATTCGTGCGAAGCATCGGCGTTCGCAAAGTTTCTGGAACGGTATCCCGGTTATACGGTGGTCTCCTATGTCAATACGTCAGTGGGGGTAAAGGCCCTGACTGATATCTGCTGTACGTCGAGCAACGCCGTCGAGATCGTGCGTTCATTGCCGGTGAACGCCAAGATCGTCTTTGCGCCGGACCGCAACCTGGGCAATTACATCCAGAGCGTTACCGGACGCGATATGGTGGTATGGGACGGTGCGTGCCATGTGCATGAGGAATTCTCCCTCGAGAAGATTATCGAATTGAAAAAACAATACCCCGAAGCCAAAGTGCTGGCACATCCGGAATGCAAAAAGCCCGTGTTGCTGGTCGCCGACTATGTCGGCAGTACGGCTGCGCTGCTCAACTATGCGACGCAGAGCGATGCCGACACGTTTATCGTCGTCACCGAACCGGGTATCCTGCACCAGATGGCCAAGGACAATCCGTCGAAACGTTTCATTCCGGCTCCCCCGTCCGATTCGACATGCGGATGCAACGACTGTTCGTACATGAAACTCGTTACGCTCGACAAAATGTACGCGGCATTGCGTGACGAAACGCCCGAGGTGGTCATCGAAGAGTCGATCCGCCGCCGGGCCGAGCGTTCCATCCGCAATATGCTTGCTGCCAAACGCTGATTATGATATATTTGCGTGACAAAGCGTTTTGCACATGCGAGAATTCGCGAATCCAAACTAAAACCAAACGATAAATGAAAAGATGGGGAATGGCCCTTTGCTGTCTGCTGCTGGCAGCCGTGCAAGTCCGGGCTGACGAAGGAATGTGGCTGCTGCCTTACCTGCAGAAGCTGAATATTAAGGATATGAAGGCCAAAGGGCTCAAGCTTTCGGCCGAGCAGATTTATAACCTCAACGGTACATCGCTGAAGGATGCGATTGTGATTTTCGGCGGCGGGTGCACCGGAGAGATCGTATCGCCCAACGGATTGGTCTTTACCAACCACCATTGCGGTTACGGTTCTATACAGCGGCTCAGCAGCGTCGAACACGACTATCTGCAAAACGGTTTTTGGGCGATGGATTACCAAGAGGAGTTGCCTTGTCCGGGTATGTCGGTTACCTTTATCCGCAGCATCGAGGATGTTTCGGATAGGATTCTGCCTTTTCTGAGTGATTCGATGAGCGAGCAGCAACGGCAGAAACAGGTTGACGAACTGTCCGATAAGATCGTAAAGGAAGCATTGCCGGAAAAGAGTTCTAAAGAGGCGTTTGTCAAATCGTTTTTCGGCGGGAATCAATATCTGTTGTTCGTTGTGGAACAGTATACCGACCTGCGCCTGGTAGGAACCCCGCCCTCTTCGATCGGCAAATTCGGCGGAGATACCGACAATTGGATGTGGCCGCGCCATACGGGCGACTTTTCGGTTTTCCGGGTTTATGCCGATAAGGATGGTAAACCGGCACCGTATTCCAAAGACAATATACCTTATGCGACGCCGACCCATTTGAAAATATCGCTGAAAGGGGTAAAACCGGGCGATTATACGATGATCATGGGTTTTCCCGGATCGACCGAGCGTTACATGACCTCTTTCGAGATCGACCAGGTGCTGAACGTGGACAATCCGAACCGGATCTTTATTCGCGGCGAACGGCAGAAACTGATGATGGAGGATATGCAGGCCAGTGAGAAGGTACGCCTGCAGTATGCGAACAAATACGCCGGTTCTTCGAATTACTGGAAGAACTCGATCGGTGAGAGCCGCGGGTTGCGCAAATTGAATGTGAAGGGGCAGAAAGAGGCTTTGGAAGCACAATTTCAGGCCTGGGCGGCTGCCGATCCCGTCCGTCAGGCGAAGTACGGCGATGCGTTGAAACTGATTAAGGAGGCTGTCGCCGAGCGGATTCCGTATGAAAATTACCGGCAGTACATTTCCGAAGCGTTGTTGCGGGGAACTGAGATCATCGCAATGGCAGGAGTGGGGAACAGGCTGCTGAAAAAGGATTCCACGCGGTTGGATACGGTGGTGTTGGCAGCACTGGGTAAGGGACTGTCCGGCATGTATAAGGATTACAACCCGCCTACGGACCGGAAGATAGCCAAACGGATGATCCGGATCGTATACGACAGCCTGTCGAAAGAGGATCGTCCGGTCGAGCTGAATCGAATCGACAGCCTGTTTGCCGGAGATGTGGAACGATATGTGGATTTTCTGTACGATAATTCGATTTTCGCTTCCCGGCAACAGTTTGAGGCCTTCTTAAAGGATCCGGATATTGAAAAACTGAAAAACGATCCGGCTTACCGGCTCAATAAGTCGGTGATGCAGTCGTTCGGGCGGGATGCGAAAAAATTGTCGGAAATAGCCAAAAAATACCGCCGCGGGCACCGCCTTTTCATTGCCGGTCTGCTGGAAATGCAACCGGACAGGAAATTCTATCCCGATGCCAATTTCACTATGCGGCTTACTTACGGACAGGTACTTCCTTACCGGCCTGCGGACGGCGTTATTTACGATTATTATACTACCCTGGACGGTGTGATTGCCAAGGAGGATACGTCGAATCCGATGGAATTTACAGTTCCGGAAAAACTCAAGGAGCTGCACCGTGCCAAGGATTTCGGCCAATATGCCGAAGAAGGTACCGTGCGTGTGGGTTTCCTGAGCAATAACGACATTACCGGCGGTAATTCCGGCAGTCCCGTGCTTAACGGCAAAGGTGAGCTGGTAGGCCTTGCATTCGACGGTAACTGGGAGGCGATGAGCGGGGATATCGCGTTCGAACCCCGGTTGCAGCGTACGATCAGCGTCGATATCCGTTATGTTTTGTTCGTCATCGAAAAGTATGCCGGGGCGACCAGACTGATCGATGAATTGACGTTGGTACGTTAGGTAAAAAACGTGGCCCATTGAAAGGGGACTTCGGTATTCGCGAAGCGATTGCCGAAGTCCCCTTCTCATTTTATATGCAAACCGTTTTAAAATGTATCTTAAAGAGCGGTTTGTCCGCAAAATAACTTATTTTTGTAGCCAGAAGTCTATTAATCCGAAATTATGAGTACGGTCAACGAAGAGGCGGTTTCTAACGAGAGATCGCTTAATTTTCTGGAAGAAATTATAGAAAAGAGCCTTGCCGACGGCGCGGTAAAACAGATTCATACGCGTTTCCCGCCTGAACCCAACGGCTACCTGCATATCGGCCATGCCAAAAGTATCTGCCTTAATTTCGGTCTTGCCAAGCGTTACGGTGGCCTTTGCAACCTTCGCTTCGACGATACAAACCCGGTCAAGGAGGATGTCGAGTATGTCGATTCGATTAAAGAAGATGTCAATTGGCTCGGTTTCCAATGGGCCGAAGAGCACTATGCTTCCGACTATTTCGAACAACTATATGATTGGGCTGTTGAGCTGATCCGCAAGGGAAAAGCCTATGTCGATGACCAGTCTCAGGAGGAGATACGCCTGAATCGGGGCACAGTAACGGTGCCGGGTAAGGAGAGTCCGTGGCGCAACCGCAGCGTGGAAGAAAACTTAGACCTGTTTGCCCGCATGCGGGCCGGGGAGTTTGCCGACGGCGAGAAAGTACTCCGTGCAAAGATCGATATGGCCCATCCCAACATGTTGTTGCGGGATCCGATTATGTATCGTATTCTTCATTCGGAACATCACCGTACGGGCGACAAATGGTGTATTTACCCGATGTACGACTATGCCCACGGGCAGTCCGATTCGATCGAAGGCATTACCCATTCGATCTGTACGCTCGAATTCGATGTGCACCGCCCGTTATACGACTGGTTTATTCAGCAGCTCGGTATTTTTGAAAGCCATCAATACGAGTTTGCTCGTTTGAACCTGACCTATACGATGATGAGCAAGCGTAAGCTGCTCCAGTGCGTGCAGGAAGGAATCGTCATGGGATGGGACGATCCCCGTATGCCGACGATTTGCGGGCTGCGCCGCAGGGGATATACCCCCGAGAGCATCCGGATGTTTGCCGACAAGGTGGGTGTGGCCAAGCGCGATAACGTGATCGACCTGGGACTGCTGGAATTCTGTGTCCGCGAGGACCTTAACAAACGCGCTGAACGCCGTATGGCAGTGCTGAATCCGATCAAGGTGGTGATTACCAATTACCCTGAGGGAGAGACCGAAATGATCAGTTGTGTCAATAATCCCGAAGATGAATCGGCCGGACATCGTGAAGTGCCTTTTTCGCGTGAAGTCTATATCGAACGGGACGATTTCATGGAAGTTCCCCCCAAAAAATATTTCCGCCTTTCACCCGGGAATGAAGTGCGTTTGCGGTATGCTTACCTGATCCGTTGCAATGAGGTAATTAAAAACGAACAGGGCGAAATCGTGGAGTTGCGCTGTACTTACGATCCGATGTCCAAGGGAGGTCAATCTTCCGATGGCCGGAAAGTGAAGGGGGTCATCCACTGGGTTTCGGCACCGCATGCCAAAGAGGCGGAAATACGCCTTTTCGACCGTTTATTTACACGCGAGAGCCTCGATGATATCGAGGAAGGCAAGACCTTTAAAGATTACTTAAATCCGGCTTCTTTGACCGTTATGAAGGGATATGTGGAGCCTTCGCTCGCCGGGACGGCTCCCGGGAGCAAATATCAGTTCGAACGGATCGGATATTTCTGTGCCGACAAGGATTCTTCCATTGAAAAACCCGTTTTCAACCGTACTGTTACCTTGAAAGACAGTTGGTCAAAAATGGCTGCGAAATAACCGGATCTGCCAATTCGTTTTACGTTGGGTACGATAGATTTTTAGCGATTGATTTTAAAAGTTTGGTTAACGGTTTGAATGACAATTAATTCGTAAAAATGTTCGCAAAATTCGGATTTTTTTTACTTCTTTTTACCGGACTGAGTCAATTATTATTTTCTCAAAATATTGATTATCAGATATATATAACTACACCGGGTTATACGTCGGTGCGCAGTTATAGCAAAGCGGATTTTGAGAAGGTCAAACACGATTTCCGGGTGATGAACGGACCGGTTACGATTACCGATTCCCTCTGTAACTCCGGAAAAACCGAAGTGCGGATGGTAATCGGATTACGGAAGTTCAGCTTTTTTGTCACACAAGAGACACCGATTATCCGGTTGGTGTACGACCGGAACAGGCGGATTTTCTCCGGGGCTGGATGCAATTTCGTAGAAAATGAGAATTTCAAATACACTCCGCCCTCTTTCAAAGGTAATTCGTTGGTGAAATTACCTGAAATTTTACTGGCCGATATCAATCGGACGATTGAAGACCGTTCTTTATTAAAGAAAGATAGTGCCACGGTTTTTGTGATCGAGGCGGATATTGACGAAAACGGTATGATCCATAGGATTGTACCGTTGAGCGATACGTTGCGGCAGTATTCGAAGGTGATTATCGACCAAATTTATGACAAGGCCGTTCGAGGTTGGCAACCTGCAATGCGAAACGGGATACCATACCGGGCTCTTGCACAAATGACGTTTGAATTGACGAAATAAATCGTTTATTTTAAATAGTAAAAAGCCGAAACTTTTAAAGTTTCGGCTTTTTGATTTCAATAATTTGCTTTTCAGAGATTTATTTGTTTGGAATTTTCTATGTTAATCGAAGTTCCGAATTCGACTTTCTGAGTATAATAAATTTTTTTGCTCAAAATTTTTTGTAAGGAAAGTCGTTTTCGTAAAAAATGAATTGAATAGGTATAGAATTAGATCGATTTCGTAATTTTCATGGCACAAAAATGCGGCCCGCACATCGAACAATGATCGGCACCCGATCCGATCATTTCAAAATGCATTTTGCGTGCCCGCTCCGGATCGAGCGATAAATTGAACTGATCGTTCCAACGCATGTCGAAGCGCGCTTTACTCATTTGCAGGTCTCGTTCCGCTGCCCCCGGATGTCCTTTGGCGATATCCGCAGCATGGGCGGCAAGCTTGAAAGTTACTACTCCTTCCCGTACATCGTCGCGATTCGGCAATGCAAGATGCTCTTTGGTTGTTACGTAACAAAGCATTGATGTCCCCATCCAACCGATCATTGCGCCGCCTATGGCCGAAGTTATGTGGTCATATCCGGCTCCGATATCGCTTACAAGCGGTCCTAATGTGTAAAACGGGGCTTCGTCGCACCATTCTATCTGTTTCTCCATATTCTCGCGTATGAGGTGCATCGGTACGTGTCCGGGACCTTCAATAATGACCTGAACATCGTGTTTGCGTGAAATACGGGCCAGTTCTCCCAGTACTTTCAATTCACCGAACTGGGCTTCATCGTTGGCATCGGCGATACTACCCGGACGAAGTCCGTCTCCCAGAGAGAAAGCGATGTCGTACTTTTTCAGTAATTCGCAAATCTCTTCGAAATGCGTATACAGGAAATTTTCCTGATTGTTGTGGCTCATCCATTTGGCCATGATCGATCCACCGCGGGATACGATACCGGTCACACGCTTCAGTGCTGCCGGTATATGTTCTCTTAAAATGCCTGCATGGATAGTGAAATAATCTACTCCTTGTTCGGCTTGCTCGATCAGGGTTTGTTTGTATACATCCCAATTGAGGTCTTCTATTTTGCCTTTCACTTTTTCGAGAGCCTGGTACATAGGTACGGTACCCAGCGGGACTGGGGTGTTACGCAGGATCGCTTCGCGGGTTTGGTGTATGTCTTTTCCGGTCGAAAGATCCATTACGGTGTCGGCTCCCCATTTGACGGCCCAAAGCGCTTTTTCCACCTCTTCATCGATCGATGAACCCAAGGCCGAGTTTCCGATATTGGCATTGATTTTAACCAAAAATTTATTGCCGATGATCATCGGTTCCGCTTCGGGGTGACGATAGTTTGAGGGCAGGATGGCACGTCCGGCGACAATTTCATCCCGAACCATTTCGGGAGTAATTGCGTCTTTTTCCGGACAGCCCTGACTTTCCCGAATCGCGACGTACTCCATTTCGGGAGTAATAATTCCGTGTTTGGCATACCATAATTGCGTATGAAGTTCGCCGTCTTTTTCTAGCCGGTCTTTGATCCATGCTTCACGGACTTTCGGTAATCCTTTCCCTGTATCTATTTTATATCCGTTATCCGTATAGATACCTGTTGTATCATAAAGGATAACTTTAGTCCCGTTTTGGAGCGTCACTTGCCGCATCCCGACACGAATAGGATGCAATTTTCCTTTTATGTAAATTTTTTCTGCGTTGTTCGATGAGAGATCAAAGATATTGTTATCCATGGCTTAGGTGTTCCACGTGGAACAATATTAGTTGTTAGGTTTGTTTTGTAAGTTAATGTTCCACGTGGAACATTAACTGATTTTCACTTTTGTCTTGTTTGTGTAATTAAATTCTACCTTCCGAAATAGACCAATAGGACATTGATGTCGGCAGGGGAAACCCCCGGTATTCGGGATGCCTGTCCGATGGTCGACGGTTTAATTCGGGTCAGTTTCTGCCGGGCTTCGATTGAGAGCGCCTTCAATGAATTAAAATCGAAATCTGGCCGGATTGAAATATTTTCCAGTCGAACCATCTTGTCTGCGATGTGCCGTTCCCGTTCGATGTATCCATGATACTTGATTCGGATCTCCGCTTCTTCGACAATCTCCTCGGTGCACTGGTTTTGTGTCAGGTACTCCTGTAACCCCGGCAGATGATCGGCCAGCCCATTTAGGGTAACTTTATTGCGTAAGAGGATATCGTAGAGCTTCCGGCCTTGTGTCAGGGGGGTGGAATCGATCGTTTTAAAATACTCCGATAAATCGGCTGGCGTGACACTCTCCCGGCGAAGGAAGGAAATAAGCGATTCTACGGACGATTTTTTTTGCTCCATCGCCCGGTACCTTTTTTCGCTTACAAGGCCGATTTTGTGTCCGATCGGAGTCAGTCTCACGTCGGCATTGTCTTGCCGGAGTAAAATTCTGTATTCGGCCCGGCTCGTGAACATACGATAGGGTTCGTCCACGCCTTTGGTTACTAAATCGTCGATCAACACGCCGATATATGATTCGTCACGGCGGAGCACGAGCGGTTCTTCGTCACGCAGTTTCAATACGGCATTGATTCCTGCTATAAGTCCCTGTGCTCCAGCTTCTTCATATCCGGTTGTGCCGTTTACCTGTCCTGCAAAATAGAGCCCTGAAATCAGTTTGGTTTCGAGCGAGTGATAGAGTTGTGTCGGTGGAAAATAGTCATACTCAATGGCATAACCAGGCCGGTAGATGTGTACATGTTCCAGCCCTTTGATCTTTTGCAATGCGGCGACTTGTACTTGCCAGGGAAGTGAAGATGAAAAACCGTTCAGGTAATATTCGTTCGTATGTTCGCCTTCCGGTTCGAGGAATAATTGGTGCTCGTTTTTTTCCGAAAAGGTGCGGAGTTTATCTTCGATGCTCGGGCAATATCGTGGACCGATTCCTTTGATCGTTCCATTGAAGAGTGGTGAGTCGGCAAAACCGCTCCGCAGCAAATCGTGCACTTCTTGAGACGTGTACACGAGAAAACAGGGTTTTTGCTTGTCAACTGCTTTTGTTTCAGTGCTGTATGAGAATTTGCCCGGGTTTTCGTCGCCCGGTTGTTCGTTGAGCTGTGAGAAATCTATCGTACGTGCGTCCAGGCGAGCCGGCGTACCGGTTTTCATGCGGCCGACTTCGAATCCGAGTGCGGCCAGTTGTTCGCTTAGACCGTGTGATGCCGCATCACCGGCGCGCCCTCCTTCGGCCTGCGAGCGGCCGATATGCATCAAGCCGCCCAGGAAGGTTCCGGCGGTAAGGATAACGGCTTTTGCGTTAAATTCAACCCCCATACGGGTCTTAATGCCACGAGTGTGCCCATCGACGACTAACAGTTCATTTACGCTGTCCTGCCAAAGGTAAAGGTTCGGTATGTTTTCGAGCGTTTCGCGCCACAATTCGCTGAAGCGCATCTTGTCGCACTGCGCGCGCGGACTCCACATGGCGGGGCCTTTCGAGCGGTTCAACATGCGGAATTGGATCGTGGAACGGTCGGTAATGATTCCCATGCGGCCGCCCAGGGCATCTATTTCACGGACGATCTGTCCCTTTGCGACTCCGCCTACGGCCGGATTACACGACATCTGTGCGAATTTGGTCATGTCCATCGTCACCAACAGCGTTTGGCAACCCATGGTTGCCGCCGCTGCTGCCGCTTCACATCCGGCATGCCCTCCTCCCACTACAATGATATCGTATTCGAATAACATGTTGTTGTTTATTTGCTATTTAAGCTGTATTGCCCTGAAACGGACGGATATTTTTGCTTAAACAAAATCCGGCCGAGACTTCCTTGTGTTGCCACTCTCGGCCTGCCCTTTTTTCTTTCTATATCAGTTACTGTTTTTCTTGCTTTCAATTTTACTCGCCTTCGTCGTGCGCTTCCCGGATCGCCAGGTATTTATCCTCGAGCGCATGCATGTGCGCCTCTTCTTCAGGCGTTTTGTCTCCATACCCCAACAGGTGCAGCACTCCGTGGATGATTACGCGTGCGAGCTCGTTTTCGAACGGTACGCCGAATGTCTGCGCATTGGCACGCACGGTATCGATGCTGATCATCAGGTCGCCCGAAATAATCTTTTTTTCCGTATCCGTGTAATCGAACGTGATGATGTCAGTATAATAATCGTGCGACAAGTATCGCCGGTTGATTTCCAACAGTGCCGTGTCCGAGCAGAAGACTACTGTAATATCTCCGGTGCGATGGCCCTCCGCCTTCGCTGTGCGGCGTATCCAGTCGGTCGTTTTTCTGCGTCCACTGAAGCGGAAAGAGCAATCCTGCGTCTGGTATTGTACGGCCATTCCGGCGTAATTTTTATTAGTTTTTAATAAGCTATAATATTATACTTTATTAATGTATAATATCTGTCTTGTTGTTATTTTTTTGTAATCAGCCGGTTACCTTCTGAGCCATTGTTCCGGGTTCAGGTTTTCTGTTTCCTTCCAGATCTCGAAATGCAGCACGCAGTCATCGCTGTCGTCACTGTTCGAGAGGCGCCCGATCACTTGGTTCAAGGTCACTTTATCCCCCGTTTTCACATTTACGCTGGCCAGATTCGAGTAAGTGGTCAGGTAGTTACCGTGGCGGATTATGACGGTATTGTTGAGTCCCTGCACGAAGACAATCTGGGTGATATCGCCCTCGAATACCGCACGTACTTCCGCGCCGCTTCCCGAAGCGATATTGACGCCCTTGTTATTTACCATCAAACCTTTCTGTGTGGCGTGCGGATGGACGCCGTAGCGGTCTACGATCACGCCTCCGCGGACGGGATAGGGCAGCAGGCCTTTGTTTTGGTCGAACCGTCCCGACAGGTTCGCGATGTATTCCTCCTGCGCGGCCGATTTCGGAGTCGCGCGGTTTTTACGCGCCTCTTCGGCTATAATCGCCTGAATACGCTGTTGCAGTTTGTTGATCTGGCTCTGTTTTTTGCGGATTTCCGACGACAGTTTACCCGATTTCGTATTGATTTCGGACAGGGATGATTGGTACTGCTTTTCATCTTTGCCTAACGAGGAGACCTCTTGTGTACGCGTGTCGCGGACTTTGGTCAGTTCCGCTTTCCTGTTTTCGAGCTCTCCGATCTGTACGTGAAGCGAATCGGCTACGGATTTAATCTGTTCGGCTTTCTGCTGGCGCATGCGGTTGTAGCGGCGCATGTAGGAGATACGTCGCGTGGCGTCGTTGAAATCCTTCGAAGCGAACAGAAAGACGAGAAAATTGTTCAGTTTGTAGTTCTTGTAGGCAGCATAAACCATATCCGCGTACTCTTTCCGCAATTGGGTCAATTCGTTCTGCATCGCGTGAACGGTGTCGTTTTTGGTGCCGATATCGCCGTTGATCACCTGGGTTTGTTTTTCGAGGTTCGCGATGATCTGCTTACGGTTGCGAATACGATTCTGGATCAGTTTGAGTTGGTTTTGGGTTACCTGCTTATCTTTTTTTGTTTTGGCCAGCAGTTCGTTTGTGGCGCGAATCTCCTCTTCGGCCCTGCGGATTTCGTCACGCAGCGCATCGAGACTTTGGTTTTGCGCCGCGAGGTTCAGTGCGCAAAAGAGCGCTGCGAGAATTAACAGCAAACGGGGTCGGTTCATTTTGTCTCTACCTGTTTAAGTCGTTTGTCTATCTCTTCTGAATCGTATCCCTTCTCCCGGGCCTTTTCCCAGTAAAAAACGGCCATGAAGTTATCTTTCAGCGCATAGAGGATGTCCCCGTAATGCAGGAACAATTCGTCGCTGCCGCTTTGGTCCAGAGCAAGGGCCTGCTGCATGAGCGTTTTGGCCTCTTCGTACCGCCCCAGCTTAAAAAGCACCCAGGCCCGCGTGTCGAGGTAGGTCGGGTTGTTTGGCGACAGTTCACAGGCTTTTTCAGACATTTTATCGGCCAGCGACAGTTTTTCGTCTTTTTCGCTCAGGTAATAGCTGTAATTGTTGAGAATCATAGAATTGTCCGGATCGTACTTCAGCCCCTTGCGGTAATAGCCGTAAGCGCCCGGACCGTCTTCCATTTTCTGCCTGTTGTCGCCCAATGTTCCGTAAATCACACTTCGCAGCGAATCGGTACGGGTCAGTTTCAATGCCTTGAGAAACTCCTTTTCCGCACCGGCATAATCTTCCATGAAGTAGAACATGCCGAATCCTTTGCGCAGGTAAAATTCGGGATCGGACGGAAATTTTTCGAGCGCCAGTGTGGTGTATTTGGCTACCGAATCAGGATGTTTGAGGTATGACTCCATGTCGAGAATCTCGGTAAATACCTCCCGTTGCGGTGCCGAGTCGGTGACATGGGATTTGTAGAGTTGCAGCGCACCTTCGAGATTGCCCGATGAAATCAGGTGGTTGCCGTACAGTTGCGTGATGCGAAAATCGTTCGGGTTTTTGATTGCCAGATCCGAGATCAGGTTGTTGATCTGGAAAAAATTGGCGCGGTAGAAATCTTTCGAAGAGGTGATCTCTTTGAAGAAATCTATCTTCGTCTCGAGCGGAATGTCGTTGGCTTCGAATAGCTGGCGGGCTGTCGAGAGGAAATTCACGTCGTCGCCCCGGCGTTTGTAAAATTCGTTCAGCGAGACCAATACCTGTGTATTGTTGGGGCTGAGCGTCCGGGCCTGCTTGTAGGCGTCCAGCGCCAGCGAGTCGCGTCCTATCGCCGCATAGGTTTCGGCCAGTGCGACGAAATTCGAGGCATCGTACGGGAAGTTTGCCGTCAGTTCCTTGGCTTCCCGGAGCGCTTTATCGTACAGTTTTACATTGATCAACAACTGCCGTTTGTAGCCTGACACTCCTTCGATGATCCCGAAACGGGTTTCGGCCGTGTCGAGTACCGAGATGGCCGAAAAAGGCTGTCCCTGCTGTTCGTACAAAGCTGCGAGGCGTACGTAGTTATCGGGATTGCCTGGTGCGAGTTTCAGCAGTTTGTTGTAAACCCGCAGCGCTGAATCGTAAGCTTTCGTTCCCAGATAGAGCTGTCCGAGTTGGGTGAGATACCACGTATTCGCCGAATCGAGCCGCAAAGCGTTGCGGCTGTAAGGAATTGCCTGTTGGGGTGTTTGGGCAAACAGGTTGGCCAACTCGTAATAGGTCGGTGCGTGCAGCGAATCCAGTTTGAGCACCTCGCCGAACAGTGCGGCGCTGCGACGGGGATCACCGTGCATCAGGCTGTTTTTGAGTCCTTCCGTATAGAGGAAAGTGGCCCGTTCCGGTGCCGGATAGTATTTGGCGGCACGCACGGCCGGATCTGCCGCAGTCCCCCGCGACCCTCCGTGCGAAACGACGGAGCAGGAGAGGAGAACGGTGGCCGTAACGGCGATATAGAACAAGTTGCTTCCCTTCATAGGCTTGGATCGGTGGGGGATTAGATCACCGAATCGAACTGGCGCAGGAACCTGACGTCGTTTTCAAAATAGAGGCGCAGGTCTTTTACTCCGAATTTCAGCATCGCGATCCGTTCAACTCCCATGCCGAATGCGAAGCCGGAATATTTTTCCGGATCGATACCCGATGCCTTGAGTACATTGGGGTCTACCATTCCACAGCCCATGATTTCGAGCCATCCGGTGTGCTTGCAGACATTGCATCCCTTGCCTCCGCAGAGGTTGCAGGAGACGTCTACTTCGGCCGACGGTTCGGTGAACGGGAAATAGGAGGGGCGCATACGGATCCGGCTCTTCTCGCCGAACATCTCTTTGGCAAAGTAGAGGATACTCTGCTTCATGTCTGCGAACGAGACATTTTCGTCGACGTAGAGTCCTTCGACCTGATGGAAAATGCAGTGCGCGCGGTACGAGATAGCCTCGTTGCGGAACACGCGGCCCGGGCAAATTACGCGAATGGGCGGTTTCTGGTGCTCCATCGTGCGGACCTGAATCGAACTGGTGTGCGTGCGCAGCAGGATATCGGGGTTCTTTTCGATGAAGAAGGTATCCTGCATGTCGCGGGCCGGATGTTCGGGTGGAAAGTTCAGCGCCGAGAAAACATGCCAGTCGTCCTCGATTTCAGGGCCTTCGGCCACCGTGTAACCCAGGCGCGCAAAAATGCTGACGATCTCGTTTTTGACCAATGAGATCGGATGGCGGCTGCCGACAGGATCGTTGCTGCCCGGGCGGCTCATGTCGATCCATGCACCGCTGTCGGCGGTATTGTTCTCGCTGTTTTCGAGTTCGGTTTTCAGGGCATTGATCTTTTCGATCGCACGGGTCTTCAGCGTATTGATTTTCTGACCCAGTTCCCGTTTCATTTCGGGGGCCACGGTTTTGAATTCGTCCAGGATGTCGTTGAGTTGACCCTTACGGCCGAGCAGCCGCACGCGGAACTCTTCGATCTCCGCCGCAGCCTGCGGTTTGAACTCTTCAACCCGTTTGAGCAGGTCGTTTATTTTCTCAATCATCTTTATTGTTGGCTGTTTTTTCGCTATATTTACACGTTATAGTAAAAGAATTCCGATCTTTGAACGTTTTCAATAGACGGACACCCTTCAGGCCGGTGCGATACGGATCGTAAACCTTAACCGTTCGGGGTTATTTAACAGACAAAGTTAAGAATTTATTTTGAAGATGACCCACCTCAGAGGCATAATTACGCTGATCCTGCTGCTCTCGGCCACGCTGGCATCGGCCCAGCGCGTGGGACTCGTGCTGAGCGGCGGGGGCGCCAAAGGGCTTTACCACATCGGCGTGATCAAAGCTTTGGAAGAGAACGGCATTCCGATCGATTACGTGTCGGGTACCTCGATGGGTGCGATTATCGCGGGCCTGTATGCTATCGGTTATACTCCGGAGCAGATGGCGGAAATTTTCGAATCGAATCAGATCAAATACTGGATGTCCGGCAAGATCGAGGACAAATATATCTATTATTTCAAACAGCGCCGGCCCAATGCCGCGATGATTACGCTGCGGATCGATTTCCGCAATCCCCAGCGGATAGCGAAATTGCAGCTCCCGACGAGCTTGATCCAGTCGAACACACTCGATCTGGCTTTCGTCGAATTTTTCTCGGGACCCTCGGCCCAGTGCGGCGGTGACTTCGACAAGCTTTTCGTTCCGTTCCGCTGCATCGCTACCGACGCGGCCGCACGCAAAGAGGTGGTTTACCGCGGGGGGGATCTCGGCAAAGCGATCCGCGCGTCGATGACCATTCCGCTCGTATTCCGCCCGATCAAACAGGATTCCACGCTACTTTACGACGGCGGCATCTACAACAACTTCCCGTGGCAGGTGTTGCAGGAGGATTTCAAGCCGGATATCCTCATCGGCAGCAAATGTGTCGAAGGCAACTCCAAACCCAAGGAAGACAACCCGATGGAGCAGATCCTCGCGCTGACGATGATGCATACCGATTATGACCTTCCTTCGGACGAAGACATTCTGATAGACCATACGTTCGACGATGTGACGACGCTCGATTTCAGTAAAGCGGCTTATGTGATCGACCGGGGCTATCAGGACGCGATGGCTAAAATGCCGCAGATTCTCGAGCGTGTCGTGCGCCGGGCCGACACTACAGAATTGGACCTGCGCCGGGCGGCTTACCGCATGTCGTTGCCGAAACTGGTGTTCGACAAGTACGAAATCAGCGGGATGGGCAAGAAGCAGACGCAGTACATGAAGCGGATTTTGCAGCTCGACAAAAAACTCGAAGAGCAGAAGTTGTTCGATTTCGACCAGTTCCGTTCCGAATATTTCAAAATGCTATCCGAAGGCGAAATTGAGGGCGATTTCCCTGACGTCGCTTATAACGACACGACCAAATCGTTTCAGTTGGATCTGCACCTGCGCACCAAACCGAGCCTCAAGTTGATGTTCGGCGGTAATATCTCTTCCACGTCGATGAACCAGGCTTATGTGGGAGTAGAGTACCGGCGGCTCGGACGCAACATGCATACCTACAATTTCGACGGTTATTTCAGCGCGCTTTACTCTTCGGTCTTCGTCGGGGGACGGAACGACTTTTTCTGGAAAATTCCCTTTGCGGTCGATTACGGATTTTATTACAACTACTACAACTTTTTCAAGAGCGACTTCGGGATGCTCTCCAAGCATAACGACCTGAGTTTCGCCAAGCAGGGCGACCTGCACCTGACCGCCGGGCTGAGCATGCCGACCGACCGTTTCCAGGCTTTCTCGATGCGTTTCAACATTGGCCGGGAAAATTTCCGCTATTTCCAGAGCACCGGTCATTCGGACGACGATGTGATGGACCAGAGCCGGTTTCCGTTCCTGGGCGTCAAACTCGAACTGGCCCGCAACAATCTCAATTACCTGATGTATCCCACACGCGGACTCAGGCAGTCGATCTCGGCGATCTATGTCAGCGGATTGGAATACTATACCCCCGGCACGTTTGCACCTACGGCGGATCGCGTCGAGGAGAACCGCTACTGGTTCGGGGCCCGGTTTACACGCGAGCAGTACTTCCGCATTGCGAAGTGGTTTTCACTCGGCTACTTGGTCGACGGGGTGATTACGACCCATCCGTCGTTCTCGAACGAATATGCGACGAACATCTCTTCGCCCGCCTTCCAGCCGACGCCGCACAGCCGGCTGGTTTACCTGAAGGATTTCCGCAGCAAGTCGTTTATTGGCGGTGGAATCATCCCGACGTTCGAATTCGGACCGAGGTTCTATTTGAAAAACAGCGTTTATGCGTTTTTGCCGGAAGATGCGAACAAAAGTACGGCCGACGTGCGCAAGCGGTTACGCTACATTTTCAATTCATCGCTGGTGTACCAGACGCATATCGGCCCGATCAGCCTGACCCTGTCGAAATATGATGCGACGACGAGCCACAACTGGTTCCTTACCTTTAATTTCGGCTTTATGTTGTTCAACGGAAGCGGCCTATTCTATTGATCTGAAAAGGATCGGGAAAATGCGACCGATTTCCTAATCAATATCAAATTGGTTTCAAGGCGTGAAACACCTGTTCCGGAGGCAATTTTTATCTGGGGACTGTAGGATTTTCTGATGAAGGGATTCCTTGTGCGGATGGCTGTCGGGCGGTCCTGGTTTGTTATTTTGCGAAAAAAACGCTATTTTTGCACTCACAAAAAAATTACACAGATGGCAACAACAGCAGATATTAAAATCGGAATGTGCATCGAATTCAACGGTAAGACCATGCAGATCGTTGATTTCCAGCATGTAAAACCGGGCAAGGGGCCTGCATTCGTCCGTACGAAACTCAAGAACCTGGAAAACGGCCGTACGATCGACAATACCTTCACGGCAGGGGTTGCCATCGAACCGGTTCGCGTAGAACGCCGTCCTTACCAATACCTGTACGAAGACGATATGGGTTGCAATTTCATGCACACCGAGACGTTCGAACAGATTATAATCAACCGCGACCTGATTGATAACTCCGACCTGATGAAAGAGGGCCAGGTAGTGGAAGTGATGTTCCACACCGAAAAAGAGACCGTACTCTCTGCAGAGTTGCCGCCGATCATCGACATGGAGGTGACTTATACCGAACCGGGTGTCAAAGGCGATACCGCTTCGACCAACTCGCTGAAACCCGCTACGGTCGAGACCGGTGCTACGATCAAGGTTCCGCTGTTCATCCAGACCGGCGAGAAAATCCGCGTCGATACCCGCACGCGTGAATATTACGAGCGCATCAAATAATTACCTTTCATAAAATCTATACCGGAGCCGCTCCCCAAAGGGAGCGGCTTTTTTGTGTTGCCGTACAGCCCTATGGCGGGTATCTTTCCGGCGAGCGTACTATTTGTCTGTTGCCGGACGTTTTTAAACGGATCGGGGAGGGATTATTTGCGGCGGTCTCGAGCCGGGACAACCGGTTGGGGATCGTCGAAATCGACTGGGGGAAGCTTGCTCATCAGCGAGCGCACCTGTGCCGCACGGCGTACGACATAAGACGAAGGTGCGGCGATTTTCATCCGGATCGGATTGGGCAGCACCGAGGCGATCATCGATGCCTCGTGGCGGTTGAGGTGCTCGGCCGTTTTGCCGTAGACCTGCCGTGCGGGAGCTTCGACGCCGTACATGTTCTCACCCGTTTCGATCACATTAAGGTAGACTTCCATGATACGCCGCTTGTCCCAGAAAGTCTCGATCAGGAAGGTATAATAGGCTTCGACTGCTTTGCGCGTCCAGGTACGCGACGGGAGGCAAAAAACGTTCTTTGCGGTTTGTTGCGATATGGTGCTGCCTCCGCGGATGCGGCCCCCTTCGCGGTTCTCGTCGAGCGCCTTGTTGATGGCGTCCCAGTCGAAACCGCGGTGGGTGAGGAAATTGTTGTCTTCGGTGGCGATCACTGCCCGTACCATCGAGAGGTTGATGCGGTGCAGCGGCACCCAGTTCGATTGCACGGAGAGCCCCTTGTCCGGGAAGTTTTCTACCAGGCGGAGCACCTTGAGCGGAGTCACAGTGACGGGTATCACCCTGGCGATGAGCACAGAACTCACCGAGAGCGTGAAGAAGAAGATCGCCAAATATACAAGCAGCCGTCCGAGGTATCGCATTTGGGTATTTTTCGTTTTACGGATCGCGCGGGTTTCTGGCCGGAGGCCCGGCGCTTCCGGTTACAAAAATAGCGGTAAAATGGATACGATAGCTTCTAAAATGGGTTTTCCGGGTAAAATTAATGCCGTTTATTTTGAGACGGTTTAAAATAATAGAAGTATATTTGCACGGATTATGCTTTCCGTAATCTGTTTTTTAACGCCGACAAAACACATATTGACATAATAGTTTATTGTAAGATGGCACAGAAAAAATTTATTACTTGTGACGGTAACTATGCAGCGGCACACATCGCGTATATGTTCAGCGAGGTGGCTGCTATTTACCCCATCACGCCGTCGTCGACGATGGCCGAATTGGTGGACGAATGGGCTGCACAAGGCCGTAAGAACATCTTCGGCGAAACGGTCAAAGTGGTCGAGATGCAGTCCGAGGCGGGCGCAGCCGGTGCAGTGCACGGTTCGCTGCAGAGCGGCGCGCTGACTTCGACGTTCACCGCTTCGCAGGGATTGCTGCTGATGATCCCCAACATGTACAAAATCGCCGGTGAACTGCTCCCGGGCGTGTTCCATGTTTCGGCCCGCGCCCTGGCTGCGCAGAGCCTTTCGATCTTCGGCGACCATCAGGACGTTATGGCAACCCGCCAGACGGGCTTTGCGATGCTGGCTACCAGCAGCGTGCAGGAGGTGATGGACCTGGCCGGACTGGCCCATATCCTGTCGATCAAATCCCGCGTGCCGTTCATGCATTTCTTCGACGGTTTCCGTACGTCGCACGAGATCCAGAAGATCGAGCTGATCGACGACGAGGCACTCAAAGGATTGCTCGACCAAAAGGCACTCGCCGAGTTCCGCCAGCGTGCGCTGAATCCCGAGCACCCCGTTACGCGCGGTACCGCCCAGAATCCCGACATCTATTTCCAGTCGCGTGAGGCCGCCAACCGTTTCTACGATGCGATTCCCGACATGACCGCCGAGGCGATGGTCCAGATCAGCAAAATTACCGGCCGCGAGTACAAGCCGTTCGTTTACTATGGCGATCCCGATGCCGAGAATATCATCATCGCGATGGGTTCGGTGACCGAGACGATCAAGGAGACGGTCGATTACCTGCGTGCCAAAGGCGAGAAAGTGGGCGTTATCACCGTACACCTGTACCGTCCCTTCTCGGCTAAATACCTGCTGAACGTGCTGCCGAAAAGCGTGAAACGTATCTGCGTGCTCGACCGCACGAAGGAACCGGGCGCGAACGGCGATCCGCTGTACCTCGACGTGAAAGATATTTTCTACGGTCAGCCCGGCGCCCCGATGATTATCGGCGGTCGCTACGGCCTCTCGTCGAAAGACACCACTCCGGCGCAAATGCTTGCCGTGTTCAACAACTTGAAAGCCAATGAACCGAAAAATCAGTTCACGGTCGGCATCGTCGATGATGTGACTTTCAAGTCGCTGCCTGTGGGCGAGGAGATCAGTCTGGCCAAACCGGGTACGTTCGAGGCGCTGTTCTTCGGATTGGGTGCTGACGGTACGGTGGGCGCAAACAAAAACTCGATCAAAATTATCGGCGGTTCGACCGATAAATATTGCCAGGCCTACTTCTCTTACGACTCAAAGAAATCAGGCGGTTACACTTCATCGCACCTGCGCTTCGGCGACAAACCGATCACGTCGCCTTACCTGGTCACTACCCCCGACTTCGTAGCCTGCCACGTACCTTCGTACGTCGATAAATACGATGTGCTCAAAGGACTGAAAAAAGGCGGTTCGTTCCTGCTCAACAGCATCCACGATGCCGAGACGACCAAGGAGACGCTGCCCGACCACATGAAGAAATACCTGGCCGAGAACCAGATCAACTTCTACATCATCAACGCGACGAAGATCGCGATGGACCTCGGACTGGGCAGCCGCACGAACACGATTATGCAGAGTGCCTTCTTCAAGATCGCGAACGTGATTCCGTTCGACAAAGCCGTCGAGGAGATGAAGAAAGCGATCTACAAGACTTACGGCAAAAAAGGCGAGGAGATCGTAAGCATGAACTACGCCGCTGTCGATAAGGGCGGTGCAGAAGTGCACAAGGTGGAAGTTCCTGCAGAATGGGCCGACATTACGGTCAAGGAGAACGGGGCCGCTGCCGACGATGTTCCCGAATTCATTTCGAAAGTCGTTCGTCCGATCAACGCCCTTAAGGGCGACGATCTGCCGGTGAGCGCATTCCTCGGCCGCGAAGACGGTACGTGGGATGCCGGGACCGCTGCTTACGAGAAGCGTGGTATCGCCGTGAACGTTCCGCAGTGGTTGAGCGAGAACTGTATCCAGTGTAATCAGTGCGCCTATGTCTGCCCGCACGCTGTGATCCGTCCGTTCCTGCTGACCGACGAAGAGGTTGCCGCCGCTCCCGAGGGCATGACGACCCTGCAGGGTGTCGGTGCGACGAAGGCTTACAAGTTCCGGATCCAGATCAGCCCGCTGGACTGCACCGGCTGCAGCAACTGCGCCGATGTCTGTCCGGCTCCGACCAAGGCTCTGGTGATGAAGCCGCTCGAATCGCAGCTCGACCAGGAGAAATACTGGGATTACCTGACCAAACACGTGGGTTACAAGGATACCGTGGTCGACAAGACCAAGACTGTGAAAAACAGCCAGTTCGCACAGCCGCTCTTCGAGTTCTCGGGTGCTTGTGCCGGTTGCGGCGAGACGCCTTACATCAAACTGATCACGCAGATGTTCGGAGACCGGATGATGGTTGCCAACGCTACGGGTTGTTCGTCGATCTACGGCGGTTCGGCACCTTCGACCCCTTACACGACCAACAGCAAGGGTCAGGGTCCGGCATGGGCCAATTCGCTGTTTGAGGACAATGCCGAGTTCGGCCTGGGTATGCACCTTGGTGTGGAGAAACTGCGCGAGCGCGTGGCCCTGAAGATGCAGGACGCCATCGCCAACTGCAGTTGCTGCTCGGCTGAGCTGAAGGCTGCGATGCAGGAGTGGATTGACGGCAAAGACAGCAGCGCGCTGAGTGCCGCAGCCAGCGAGAAACTCATTCCGATGATGGAGGCCTGCGGCTGCGATACCTGCAAGGAGATCCTCGAGTGGAAACAGTATTTCGTGAAAAAATCGCAGTGGATCATCGGCGGCGACGGTTGGGGTTACGATATCGGATTCGGCGGCGTGGACCATGTGCTCGCTTCGGGTGCCGACGTCAACATCCTGATCCTCGACACCGAGGTTTATTCGAATACGGGCGGACAGTCGTCGAAGGCCACCCCGGTGGGCGCCATCGCGAAATTCGCCTCTTCGGGCAAGCGTATCCGCAAAAAGGATATGGGAGCCATTGCGATGACCTACGGTTACATTTATGTGGCGCAGGTTTCGATCGGAGCCAACCAGAACCAGTATTTCCAGGCGATCAAGGAGGCCGAGGCTTATCCCGGTCCGTCGCTGATCATCGCTTACGCACCGTGTATCAACCACGGCATCAAGGGCGGTATGACCCGCACGCAGACCGTCGGCAAAGAAGCTGTAGCCTGCGGTTACTGGCAGCTGTGGCGTTACAACCCGATACTCGAAGAGCAGGGCAAGAATCCGTTCTCGCTCGACTCGAAAGAGCCGGATTGGAGTAAATTCCGCGAGTTTATCCTCAAGGAGGTGCGCTATTCGTCGCTGACCAAACTTTTCCCGGCCGAGGCCGATGAGTTGTTTGCCGCTGCGGAAGAGAACGCCCAATGGCGCTACAATACCTACAAGCGTTATGCTGCGATGAATTTTGCGGATGAAAAAGGGGAGCCGGTGCTTCCGAAACAATAGTCCGCTGAGATAGCAAACGACCGGGGCCGCATTGTAAAATGCGGCCCCGGTTTTATTATTTGTGGATTCCGCGACAGGATCGGAACCAAGGTGCGGTGTACTGACAGTTAATTAATACGAACGGGTTGAAGGATTATCGGATAGGATATAGGTAGATGGATATACGAATGATGAACTGAAGGTCCAGAAAATATCCGCATCCCGTATTTATCCGCAGAAGGGTTGCAGGGCCGGGAGCATTTCTCCGCACAGGAACGAGCCGGAGGACTAGCGCTTCGTGGATGCCGCATCGCATGGCGACATACACGTACAGCAGTCGGCCGTTCCGTTCGTTTCCGGATTACAGACCGCGCAACCGGTTTCGGTGGGATTTGTACCCTCGGATCGCTTGCCTTCTTCGCGCATAAATTCGCCCGCTGTGCACCGGATGCCGCGTTGCCGCATGTGACGGTTCGTGCCGATCTCGGAGTCGATCGGGTGCCCCTTGAATATCTGTGTGAGCGACAATCCGAGTACGAACAACGCCACCGCCCCGATGGCAATTACGAATATGATCCAATCAGTCATCATCGTTACGATTGCTTTGGAATTTATACCCCTTTTGGAAAGGGAATGATGCAAAGTCCGTACAAAATTATAAATTTGTAAAGATTTCCGGTTTTTCTTTCCGGAACCCGGTCTCCGTCCGGTTGTTGGATGTTTCGGAAAACGCAAACGGACCGGAATTTGCGGAGAGTGGGACAATATTAATCTGAAATATCATTCATGAGGATAGTCATATCGGGAGTAGGGGAGGTGGGAACCCACCTGGCGAAAATGCTCAGCGGCGCTTCGCACGATATTACCGTGATCGACGACGACCCGAAACGGATCGAAGAGGTCGCGGGAATGGCCGACGTAGTTACCATCGAGGGTGACTGCACGACTTTTGCCGTACTGAAAAAAGCGTCGGTGCGCAAGGCCGATCTTTTCATCGCGGTGCGTCCCGAAGAGTCGATTAATATCATCTCGGCCGTGCTGGCCAAACAGCTTGGCGCCCGCAAGGCGATCGCGCGGATCGATAACAACGAATACCTCGAACCCAACAACAAGGAGATGTTCATCAACATGGGCATCGACTACCTGTTCTATCCCGAGAAAGTGGCTGCTCGCGAGGTGATCAATCTGCTGGGGCACACCAGTACGACCGAATATGTCGATTTCTCCGGAGGGAAACTTTCTCTGGTCGTCTTCAAGCTTGACAGTTCTTCTCCGCTGATCGGGCGGACGCTTATCGAAGTGACGGCCGACCGGGAAGCACTGCCGTACCGTACCGTGGCCATCTCCCGCGACGGCGATACGATTATTCCGCGCGGTAGCGACCAGTTCCAGGAGGGCGACACAGTCTATGTGATCGCTAACCAAAACGATGTCAAATCGCTGATGGTCTTTTCGGGCAAGCCCAATATCGAGGTCAACAACATCATGATCCTCGGCGGCAGCCGGATTGGCGTGCGAATCGCTACCGAACTGCAGGACGAAGCGAACGTTAAACTGGTCGAATACAATCCGGATAAGGCCTACAAGCTGACCGAGACGCTCGAAAAAACGCTGATTATCAGTGATGACGGCCGCAATATCGACTCGATGATCGAAGAGGGGTTGAGCAACATGGATGCTTTTGTCGCCGTGACGGGGCGTTCTGAGACGAATATCCTCGCTGCTATGGTAGCTAAGCGATTGGGAGTCAAGAAGGTAATTGCCGAAGTCGAGAACCTGAACTTCATCAACCTGGCCGAGAGCATGGGTATCGATACGATCATCAACAAAAAGCTGATTACGGCGAGCAACATCTTCCGCTTCACGATGAATACCGATGTACAGGCGATCAAGTGCCTAACCGGATGTGATGCCGAAGTGCTCGAATTCATTGCGAAACCCAACTCCCCGGCGACGAAGGGACAGATCCGCGAATTGGATTTTCCGCACGATGCGGTGATCGGCGGGATTGTGCGCGGCGACCGCAGCTATATCGCTACCGGCAGCATGGAGATCAATGCATTCGACCGGGTGGTGGTATTCGCCCTGCCGTCCGCCATTGCCAGAATCGGCCGTTTTTTTAGTTAGAGCGCTGAAAGAAATTCCGGATGCCGCCGGAGGAGAGTGCGTCTCTGTTGGTTTATAAATCAGAAAATAGCAAAGGATATGTCCCTGCTGACACAACTGGTCAATCTCTTTTTTTCGCAGCGGCGCGGCGAAATCGATTTTTTCATGCAGCATCCCGCCCGGGTGCAGCAGCAACAGCTCGAGCGGCTGCTTACCCAGGCCGGCGGTACCGTATTCGGCCGGGATCACGGTTTCGGTAAGATCCGGACTTCGGAGGCTTATGCCGCGGCTGTGCCGGTAGCCGACTACGACTCGTTCAGCGAATATATCGGGCGTACGCGGACCGGCGAGCAGAATGTGCTGTGGCCTACCGAAATCAAATGGTTCGCAAAATCGTCGGGTACCACTTCGGCCAAAAGCAAGTTCATTCCGGTGAGCGACGAAGGGCTCAGCGGTTGCCACCTGCGCGGACCGATGGATGTTATTTGCTTTTTTGCAGGGCTCTATCCCAAAAGCGGGGTGTTCGGGGGACGCACGCTGACCCTCGGCGGCAGCCATCGTTTGGAGAGTACGGGCGGCCGGGCTCAGGAGGGAGATCTTTCGGCGATCCTGATCGAGAACACGCCCAAATGGGCCTCGTGGCGCCGTACGCCGCGCCCCGAAACGGCGCTGATTCCCGATTTCGAAGAGAAGGTGCAGTCGATTTGCCGCGAGGCGGTGCCGCAGCGGGTCACGTCGTTTGCCGGCGTACCGTCGTGGAACCTCGTGCTGATGAACCGGGTGCTCGAATATACCGGCAAACAGAACATTCTCGAAGTGTGGCCCGAAATGGAGCTCTTCGTGCACGGCGGCATGAATTTCAACCCTTACCGCGAACAATACCGCCGCATTTTCCCGTCCGACACGATGAAGTACATGGAGACCTACAATGCTTCCGAGGGCTTTTTCGCTATTCAGGACGATCCTTCTCGTGACGACATGCTGCTGATGCTCGACTATGGCGTCTACTACGAATTCCTGCCCGTTTCCGATCTGGGCGATCCGTCGAAGGCGGTACCGCTGGAAGGGGTGAAACAGGGTGTCAATTACGCGATGATTATTTCGACGAGCAACGGGTTGTGGCGCTACCAGATCGGCGATACGGTCGAATTTACGTCGCTCGCACCCTACAAAATCAAGATTACGGGTCGTACGAAGCATTTTATCAATGCGTTCGGCGAGGAATTGATTATCGACAATGCCGAAACGGCTTTGCAGGCCGCGTGCGCGGCGACCGGGGCGCTGGTCAGCGACTATACCGCCGGACCTATCTATATGGGGGATCGGAGCAAAGGTTCTCACCAATGGCTGATCGAGTTCAACCGTGCGCCGGAGGATATGGACCAATTCACGGACTGTTTGGACCGGGAGCTGCAACACGTCAATTCCGATTATGAGGCCAAACGTTTCCGCGATACGACCCTGATGCGTCCGACTGTTACGGTGCTTTCCGAGGGTGCTTTTTACCGCTGGATGAAGTCGCGGGGAAAGACCGGCGGACAGAACAAGGTGCCGCGCCTCTGTAACGACCGGACCTATATCGAGCAGTTGCTCGCGATAGAAAAATAGCCTGATAAGGATCATAGTAGTTCTGCCGTCGAAGGGTGAGGGGACTGTGTCGGGCCGCTTTTAGGCGTGGTTTATGGATCGGTGTTTGTCTGGTGTGGTAGCCCGAAGCGAGGGGATCACCTGCCAAGATAAATTGCTGGGAAATGCAGGAATGTTATTCGTGCTGATTCCTGCCTCGATAAACGCAACCGAAGTAAAAGAACAAGATAACGATGAAAAAAATAGTGGTTTTAGACGGCTATGCGATGAATCCGGGCGACCTGTCGTTCGACGGCATCGAGGCGTTGGGCGACTGTACGGTTTATGATTTTACGAAACCCGGCGAAGTGCTGGAGCGCGCCAAAGATGCCGAGATACTGTTGTCGAATAAGACGCGGCTGACGGCGGAGACGATAGCGGCGCTCCCGAAACTCGAATACATCGGCATCCTCGCCACCGGCTACAACAATGTCGACCTGGAGGCCGCCCGCAACCGCGGAATCGTCGTGGCGAACGTTCCCGCCTACAGTACCGCTTCGGTGGCGCAACTCGCCTTTGCACATATTCTGAACATCACGATGCAGGTGCAGCACCATTCCGAACAGGTACATGCCGGACGCTGGGTGCGCAACCGGGACTTTTGTTTCTGGGACAATACGCTTCTCGAACTCGCGGGCAAGACGATCGGGGTGGTAGGTTTCGGCCATACCGGAGCGGCGACTGCGGCCATTGCACTCGGTTTCGGGATGAAGGTGGCGGCCTATACTTCCAAACCTCAGTCGCAGCTTCCCGAAGGGGTGCGTTCCGTATCGCTCGACGAGCTGTTTCGGCAGAGCGATATCGTGAGCCTGCATTGTCCGCTGACGCCCGAAACGCGGGGAATGGTCAATGCGGCCCGCATCGCACAAATGAAACCGACGGCTATCCTGATCAATACCAGCCGCGGACCGGTGGTCGACGAGCAGGCGCTGGCCGATGCCCTTAATGCGGGGCGTATCTATGCCGCCGGGGTGGATGTACTTTCGTCCGAACCCCCGAAGCCGGACAATCCATTGCTGAGCGCGAAAAACTGCTGCATCACGCCGCACATGGCCTGGGCGACGAAAGAGGCCCGCCAGCGGCTGATGGCCGTCACGACCGATAACCTGCGCGCGTTTTTGGCAGGCCGTCCCGTCAACGATGTTACGCGCAGGTGATTTTACGGGGGTAGCCGCCTCGCGGTCCGGGGCGCCGGCAATCCGCAATGCCGTTGCCGTTTCACTCCCAACGGACCGCCGTCATGTTTTTGGGCCGACCCCCAGCCGGTTTTGCGTTTATACGCACCGAACGGAAACCGTACTTTTAAACTGAACCATACCCAACCGATCCAATCTCAACTGACCGAAATGGAGTCGCAGGAAAAACACACGTTGAAATCCGTTGTCATACTCGGCCCGGCCTATCCTTTCCGGGGGGGGCTGGCGACCGTTAATCAGGCTTTGGCCCGCACATTTACCAAGATGGGCATTGCCTGCCGTATTTTTACCTTTACGACACAATATCCGTCGTTGCTGTTTCCCGGAACGACCCAGTTCAGCAGCGATCCCGCTCCCGAAGGAATCGATATCACGCGGGAGGTAAGCAGCGTTAATCCGCTGACGTGGATTCGCGCAGGGTGGAGGATCCGCCGCGCAAAGCCCGATGCGGTGATCGTCCGCTACTGGATTCCGGTGATGGCTCCCGCTTTCGGTACGGTCTGCCGCATCGCACGGCGAGGCGGCGTGCGTACGATCGCCCTGTTGGACAATGTGATCCCACATGAAAAACGGCCGTTCGACAAATGGCTGACCCGCTATTTCCTGGGGTCGATCGATGGGTTTGTCTATATGTCCGAACAGGTGCACAGCGACTTGCGGCTCTTCACGAAGACGAAGCCGGCTGTTTTCTCTCCGCATCCGATGCTGGACGGTTACGGCGAGCCGTTGCCGCGCGGGGAAGCCTGTGCTGCCCTGGGACTCGACCCGGCATTGCGCTACACGATGTTTTTCGGTTATATCCGGGACTACAAAGGGCTCGACCTGTTGCTCGACGCGTGGGGCATGTTGAAACGTGAGGGCAAACTCGAAGGACACAAATTGATCGTGGCGGGTGAATATTACAGCGGTAAGGAGCGTTATGCCGAACAGATCGACGCTCTCGGGATCCGCGGCGATCTGGTGTTGATGGACCGTTATATCTCCGACGGCGATGTGGCGAAGCTCTTTTCCGCCGCCGATCTGGTGGTGCAGCCGTACCGCCACGCGACGCAGAGCGGCGTGACCCAAATCGCCTACTGGTTCGACGTGCCGATGGTGGTGACCGGGGTGGGAGGCTTGCGGGAGCTTGTTCCCGACGGTAAGGTCGGTTACGTGACCGAACCCGATGCGGCGGCGATTGCGGCGGAAATCGATCGGTTTTACCGGGAAGGGAAAGCGGCGGAGTTCCGTGCCAATATTCTCCGGTTCCGCGAACGGTTCACCTGGGAGCGGATGATCGGAAACTTTCGCAGTTTGTATGACCGGATAGCGGGAACGCAACCGGGACAAAAGTGTTAAAAGGCTTGCCGTGGTGTTGAAATAGGGATTCCGCGGAAAAAATATTATTTTTGTTGAGGACCGGGCTGTGACCGGCCGTAACCGTCGTAAAAAAGCGTCGGATAAAGCGTAAAGATTCAGATCATGTATATCGCCATTGCCGGAAATATCGGTTCGGGAAAGACTTCCCTGACCGGAATCCTCGCCGAACGGACCGGTGCGAGGGCCTATTACGAAGATAGCGACAATCCTTATATCGGGGATTTCTACGAGGATATGAACCGCTGGTCGTTCAATCTGCAGATCTATTTTCTCGGGCAGCGCATCCGCGAGGCGGCGGCGATCCTCTCCGAAGGGGCAGATTTGATTCAGGACCGTACGATCTACGAAGATGCTTATATTTTCGCGTCGAACCTGCACGGGCTGGGATTGATGTCTTCGCGCGATTTCGATACCTACATGAAAATTTTCGACCTTGCCACGGGATTGATCCGCAAACCCGACCTGTTGATTTATCTCAAAGCGAGCGTCCCGACCCTCGTCAAACAGATTAAGAAACGCGGACGTGCTTACGAGGCCAGCATTCAGGAGGGTTACCTCGAACAGCTGAACCGAAAGTACGAAGAGTGGATCAACAATATTTACCAAGGCGAAGTGATGACGATTGATGTCGATACGGTCAATTTCATCGAGAATCCGTCGTTGCTCGACGGCGTTGTGGCGCGTATCGCCGAATTTAAAACACGAGGCCGCTGATGGCGAAGCGATCGTTGCCCCGTCGGCCGTCTTCCTTCTCGTCCAGGCGCGCGGCCGCGTTGCCGGGAGAGATCGAAACAACGGAAATCCCGCCGTTCCCGGTCGGGTTCTGCCGCAGCACCGAAGAGTTGCTCGGCGGTAGTGACGCACGCTCTCTTTTGGCTGCGCTCGATACCCCGTCGCCCGTTTCGGTGCGTTTCAATCCCTATAAAGTTCAGGGACCCTCCGGGCAACGGATATCCGAAAACGATCCTTCGGTAAATCCGACGGGTGAATCCGTTGTTGTTACCGGAAGAAATCCTATCGATTCAGCTCCCTTTTCGCAGGGGACGGATTCCGGAGGGACGCCGTTGATCCGTCCGGCCCGACTGGCCGGGAACGAAGTGCCTTGGTGCCGGTACGGGTACTACCTGCCGCAACGTCCTTCGTTTACGCTCGATCCGGCGTTTCATGCGGGAGCCTATTATGTGCAGGAGGCCGGGTCGATGTTTGTCGAGCGTATCTTCCGGCAATTGTTCGAACCGGATACCCCGTTGCGCATACTCGATCTCTGTGCCGCTCCGGGCGGTAAAACGACGTTGCTTTCGACCCTGGCCGGTGCGTCGGGGTTGGTTGTCGCCAACGAAGTGATCCGCCAACGGGCCGGGACGCTTGTCGATAACGTACGCAAATGGGGAATCGGGAATACCTTAGTGACGAACAACGATCCGTCGCATTTCGCGTCGCTGCGTCACTATTTCGACCTGGTGCTGGTCGATGCTCCGTGTTCGGGCGAGGGGATGTTCCGCAAAACGCCGGGAGCCCGCACCGAATGGAGCGAAGCCAATGTGAAACTTTGCGCTGCGCGCGGACGGCGCATCCTCGGCGATGTGTGGGAGGCGCTGCGTCCCGGCGGAATTCTCGTTTACAGTACCTGTACGTTCAACGTACAGGAGAACGAGGAGACGGTCGAGTGGCTTGCATCGGAGTACGATTGCGAACCGGTGGACGTTACGGCAGATCCGGCCTGGGGTATCGTACAGGGGGAGGCAGCCGGAATGGCGACCTTCCGTTTTTTCCCGCACCGCGTACAGTCCGAAGGGTTCTTTGCCGCCGTGCTGCGTAAAGGCGACGGTAGGGTCAGGGTGCAGGTTCCGAAACCCCGCAAAGCGATATTTGCACCGTTGGCGCGCCGTGAAGGCGAAGAGGCGGCCCGTTGGGTCGGCCAGCCGCAGCAGATGCTTTTCCAGCGGGTCGGCGAGAATATCCATGCCTATTACGCGCCGCAGTTTCAGGCTGTGCGGGAAATATCCGAGAGCCTTTCAGTACTTTGTTCGGGGGTGTTGTGCGGTCAGCTTTTCGGAGGAAAGCTGCGGCCGGAACATTCGCTCGCGCTGTTCCATGACGTTTCGCGCCGGCAGGTTCCGGTTGTGGAATTGTCGCCCGATGAAGCGGTCGCTTATCTGCGCAAGGCGGATATCTCCCCGGTCAGGTTGCAGGAGGGAATCAACCTCGTCACCTTCGACGGCCTGCCGTTGGGATGGATCAAACGCATCGGCGCGCGCAGCAACAACATGTACCCGAAGGAGCTGCGGATCGTCAACCTGTAAAATTGGAGCCGCCGTTTGTTTCACTCTCCATTCTCGCTATCTTTGCATCGTATGTCCAATATCCGCAACATAGAGACCGACCTCGAGTTCGAGAACAAAATCCGTCCGCAGGAGCTGACCTCGTTCAGCGGGCAGGATAAGATCGTCGACAACCTGACGGTCTTCATCCAGGCGGCCAAGATGCGCGACGAGGCGCTCGACCATGTGCTGCTGCACGGTCCTCCGGGACTCGGCAAGACGACGCTGGCCAATATCATCAGCCGCGAAATGGGGGCTTCGCTCAAGATGACCTCCGGTCCGGTGCTCGACAAGCCGGGCGATCTTGCGGGGTTGCTGACGAACCTCGAAGAGGGGGATATTCTCTTTATCGACGAAATCCACCGGCTCAGTCCGATCGTGGAGGAGTACCTCTATTCGGCGATGGAGGACTACAAGATCGACATCATGCTCGACAAAGGTCCCAGCGCCCGGTCGATCCAGATCGAACTGAATCCTTTTACCCTGGTAGGCGCCACCACGCGCAGCGGACTGCTGACCAGTCCGCTGAGGGCCCGTTTCGGTATCCAGTGCCATTTGGAGTATTACGACAGCAATGTGCTTTCCGGGATTATCCGCCGCTCGGCGTCGATTCTGGACGTGCCGATCGATGATCAGGCGGCCTGTGAAATCGCGATGCGCAGCCGGGGTACGCCCCGTATCGCCAATGCGCTGCTGCGCCGCGTGCGCGATTTTGCGATGGTTAAAGGAAAGGGGCATATCACGTTGGAAATTACCCGTTATGCGCTCGAGGCACTCAATATCGACTCGCGCGGTCTCGACCAGATGGACAATAAAATCCTCGGTACGATCATCCATAAGTTCAGCGGCGGCCCAGTGGGGCTCGGTACCGTAGCGACGGCCGTGAGCGAAGATGCCGGAACGATCGAGGAGGTGTACGAACCGTTCCTGATCAAGGAAGGTTTCCTTAAACGCACGCCCCGCGGCCGTGAAGCGACCGAACTCGCCTATTCCCACCTGGGCGTCGTTCGCCCCGATCGCCAGGAGACGCTGTTTTAATCCCGGTTGTATACCTCGCCGGGATTTACTATTTTTATCGGAAATTAACCTAAATCGAACCGTTTCCGATGAAAAAAACTCTCCCGGTCTTGTTACGGACCCTCCCCCTGTTATTCCTGTTGTATAGTGCCGGCGTTTTGCAAGCGCAGGTTTTCAGTGTCAGTGAACTGCGTTGCGAGCAGTCGCAGCGGCCGCTTGCCGTCGATCCCGCAGGGCCGCGGCTGAGTTGGCAGCTCAATGCCGACAGGCGCGGTTGTCTGCAAAGCGCTTATCGCATTCTCGTGGCCGATTCGCCCGTAGCGCTTGCCGACGACAACGGTAATGTCTGGGACAGCGGCAAAGTCTTCTCGGATCGGTCGGTGCTGGTACCTTATGGCGGTCCGGCTTTACAACCCGGCAAAGCGTATTGTTGGAAAGTGCAGGCATGGGATGCCGACGGGAATCTCTCGCCGTGGAGCCTGCCCGCCTCGTTCGGAACCGGATTAATGAGCATGCAGGATTGGAACGGGGCGAAATGGATCGCGATGGAGCCGGACGTCGATTCGCTCAAGTGCATCGAAGGCAATACAGGCAAATGGAAAGACGGCGGTCCGGTTTTTGACAAACCCGTGGCTCCGTACAAACTGCCCCAGTTGCGTCGTGAGTTTACCGCTACCAAGCCTGTCAAGCGTGCGATGGCCTATATCTGCGGGCTCGGGCAGTTCGAAATGTTTCTCAATGGAGAAAAGGTCGGCGATCACTTCCTGGATCCGGCCTGGACGAAATTCGACAAAGAGGCGCAATACGTGGCTTTCGATATTACCGGAGAGCTTCGTGACGGGAAAAATGCCGTCGGTGTGATGCTCGGTAACGGCTATTACCACACGCCGCACGGGCGTTACCTGAAATTACTCTTCTCTTATGGCGCGCCGAAAATGATCTGCAAGCTGCAGATCGAGTACGCTGACGGTACGGCACAGACCGTCGTTTCCGATGATAAATGGCGTGCGAGCGAAAGTCCGGTCACTTTTTCGAGTATTTACGGCGGTGAGGATTACGATGCATCAGCCGTGCAGCCAGGGTGGGCCGAACCCGGATTCGACGACCGGAAATGGAAGAAGGCCGTTCTGACGCAGGGCGCCGGAGTGAAGCTGATCCCGCAGATTTCGGAACCGCTCAAGGTGATGGAACGTATTCCGACCGTGCGCCGTTTCCGTGCGGCCAACGGCAATTGGGTCTATGATTTGGGCCAGAATGCGTCGGGTATCGTGCAATTGACGGTTCGTGCTGTAACTCCCCAGTCAATAAAATTGATTCCCGGAGAGCTGATCAACGACGACAGCACGGTCAACCAGCGTGCGTCGGGCGCTCCGTTCTACCATGTATATACGGCCAGGGGCGACGGTTCCTCCGAGACGTGGCATCCGCAGTTTACCTATTACGGATTCCGCTATGTCGAGGTAGAGGGGGCCGTTCCCGCCGGGGAATCCAATCCCGGGGCTTTGCCCGAGGTGATCGATATTACGGGGTTGCATACGCGCAATTCGGCGGCACAGGTCGGAACCTTTGCCTGTTCCGATCCGTTGTTCAACAAGATTCACACGCTCATCGACTGGGCGGTACGCAGCAATATGGCCAGCGTGCTGACCGACTGCCCGCACCGTGAGAAGCTCGGCTGGCTGGAGGTAACGCACCTGATGGGCGGCTCGATCCAGTACCGTTACGATATTTCCCGGCTCTATGCGAAACAGGTAAACGATATGCGTACCGCACAGCATGCCAACGGTATGGTGCCGACGATTGCCCCGCAGTACGTCACCTTCTCGCCTGATTTTATCGATACGCCCGAATGGGGAAGCGCCTTTGTCATCATTCCGTGGAACCTGTACGAATGGTACGGGGATTTGGCTCCGCTGCGCGACAATTACGAGCGGATGAAGCGGTACGTCGACTACCTTGGTTCGCGGGCCGATAACCATATCGTCGCCTACGGCCTGGGCGATTGGTACGACATCGGTCCCGACCGTCCCGGTTATGCGCAGCTGACCTCCAACGGCGTGACGGCTACGGCGATCTATTACCAGGATGTGAAAATACTCGAGCGAGCCGCCCGCCTGCTGGGCAAAGAGGCCGACGTCCGGAAGTACGCTGCATTGGCGTCCGACATCAAACGGGCGTTCAACGAGAAATTCTTCGATAAAAAAACGCTGAAATACGACCGGGACAGTCAGACGGCCAATTCGATCGCGTTGCATATGGATTTGGTCGAGCCGCAATACAAGGCAGTTGTACGGCAAAACCTGATCGACGATATCCGTCGCCGCGGCAATGCGCTGACCGCTGGTGACGTGGGTTACCGCTATGTGTTGCGGGCACTGGAAGAAAACGATGCGTCGGAAGTTATCTACGACATGAACAGTCGGTACGATGTGCCGGGCTATGGGTACCAGCTTGCGCACGGTGCAACCTGCCTGACCGAATCGTGGCAGGCCTACCGCGAGGTGTCGAACAACCATTGCATGCTGGGGCACCTGATGGAATGGCTTTACAGCGGTTTGGGCGGCATTCGCCAGAGTCCCGGTTCGGCGGGCTACAAAGAGATCGTGATCCGTCCGCAGGTGGTCGGAGATATTCATTCCGCGGCCGTGTCGTTCCGTTCGCCGTACGGGCTGATTCGCAGCGAATGGAGCGATTCACCGCAACAGTACCGGCAGCGTGTCGAAATTCCGGCCAATACGACGGCGCTCGTTTACCTGCCTGCCGTCGATCCGGCAGCCGTTTCCGAGAGCGGCGTTCCGCTCGGGGAGGTGCCGGGATTGTCGGTTCGCGAGCGCGGTAAGGATTACCTGGCGGTAGCCGTCGGATCGGGCATTTACGATTTCCGGGTGGCGCGATAGGCTTTGTCGCTGGCAGGGTGGAAGAGTCTGCATGCGTTGTGGCTTCACGATTGTTGATAAATTCGCAGTAACTTTTGGCAGAATGCAAATCACTGTTTGGATCGAATCCATAATTTTATACCCGTACAAACGCTAATACGAGCCAGCATGACGCAACTTACCGGAAAAGCCCCCGAACTGGATCTTGAGTTAGACAGCGAGATTGCAGACGGTATTTATTCGAACCTTGCGATTATTTCACACTCAGCATCCGAATTTGTCGTGGATTTCGCCACGATTCTGCCGGGTCTTGCCAAACCTAAAATACGCAGCCGTATCGTGCTGACACCCGAACATGCCAAGCGGCTGATGCTTTCGTTGCAGGACAATATTGCGCGCTATGAGGCGTCGAACGGCCTGATAGGCCTGACTCCCACGGCCGCAGAGGAGAGTACGATGCCGTTGGGGTTCTGTAATAAAGGCGAAGCCTGATCCCGCCCGCAGCTCCGACAAACCGGACTTGATCGGGTAGAAATAGAACGAAAGCGAGGGAAGCCATGTGGCTTCCCTCGCTCGTTGAAACTTCAAAACGACTGATTGTTAATTAATGTTTGCTCAGGTAATCGGCCACGCCTTTGCCTGAAGCTTCCATGGCATCTTTGCCTTTCGACCAGTTGGCCGGGCATACCTCGCCGAACTCTTCGAAGTGTTGCAGGGCGTCGACCATGCGCAGTACTTCGTCCACATTGCGGCCCAGCGGCAGGTCGTTGATTACGTAATGGCGGATGTTGCCTTCCTTGTCGATCAGGAAAAGGCCGCGGTAAGCCACGGCCGTACCGGTGCTGATCGCATTGCCATCGTCGTCGTAATCGTAGTCGGAGGCGAGCACGCCGTAATTTTCCGAGATCGTTTTCGACAGGTCGGAAATAATCGGGAAGGTTACCCCGTGGATACCGCCTTTGTTCTTATCGGTTTGCAGCCATGCGAAGTGCGAAAATTCGGAATCCACCGAACAGCCGACTACGGCTACATTGCGCTTTTCGAATTCGGCCAGCTTTTCCTGGAAGGCATGCAACTCGGTCGGGCAGACGAATGTGAAGTCGAGTGGATAGAAGAACAGCACGACGTACTTGTTGCCTACGTACTGGTCGAGTGAAAAGTGTTCGACGATCTGGTTTCCGTTTACCACTGCCGTAGCATCGATGTGCGGTGCTTTTTTACCAATCATTGCTTTCATATCGTATCGTTTTAATTATTGTTGGAATCTGTTTTTACAAAGCTAATCCCCGGCCCCGGCGAATCCAAATTTTTGCGATCGGTAGTTTTTATCGTATGATAGGCCTTTTTTATAGCTCGTACAATTTTTATTCCCTTGCACAAATCACGCCGAAAGGGAAGAGGTATGTGCGGATTTTGTTTATTTTTGCCGGTAACCGATCCGTAATAAATTATGATTCCGCACCTTCGGCTGCAAAGCCAGCAATTGGCCGATCCTGTATTTGACTCGCCCCGGGAGCTCGTTTCATGGATGGGAGCCGTACAGGCACAGGATTACCGGATGGCGAAATGGGCGCTTCATCTCCGACTGCGCGCGGCTCCTGCCGGTGCCGTTGACGAGGCGCTCCGCAGCGGAGAAATCGTGCGCACGCATATCATGCGGCCGACCTGGCATTTCGTCGCAGGCGAAGATATCCGTTGGATGCTGATGCTTTCCGGGAAACGGGTCCGTCTTGCCAACGAATCTTTCGGCCGTCGTTTCGGAATTTCCGAGGCGCAGTATTGCCGCTGCAACGACCTGATCGGAGATATGCTCCGGGGAGGCAAAAGTATGACCTGCCGGGAGATCGGTTCATCGCTCGAAAAAGCGGGTATTCCGGATGCTTCGCAACTGGTTCGCCGGTTCCTGCTCCGGGCTGAATCGGACGGGATCATTTGCAGCGGTCCCGACCGGGATCGTCAACCTACGTTCGCCCTGTTCGACGAACGGGTTCCCCGGGGTAAAGAACTTTCCCGGGACGAGGCACTGGCAACGCTCGCGACACGCTATTTCCGCAGTCACACTCCCGCCACCCTGCAGGATTTCGTTTGGTGGTCGGGCCTGTCGCTTTCCGAAGCCCGCCGGGCGATGGGGTCGATCCATGCCGATCTGGAGATCGGCAGGTTCGGCGGAAGCGAACTTTTGGTGCACCGTTACTGGTGCGGATCGAGGGATCCCCGTACCGGCGGCCGGGCAGCAGGCGAGGTGCTGCATTTGCTGCCGCCCTACGATGAATACCTGATCAGTTACAAGGAACGCGGGGAGGTGCTTTCGGAGCGTCATCGCTCCAAGGCATTCAACCGTTGGGGCATTTTTTATCCGGTGATTCTGCACAACGGACACATCGTGGGCAATTGGAAACCGGCGACGGGTAAACGGAAAGGAATATGTGAAACCTCTTTTTTCGATCCGAAATATTATTTCGATCCGGTTCTTCTGGATCATGCCGTGAAAAGGTATGGGGAATTTACCGGAAAGAGAGGTTAGAATTTGTATGGCGCTTCATTTATTTCGGTGTGTCCCGGGAACCGACAGAAATAACAAAACGGTGCGAATGAAATTCGCACCGTTTCTTTCTGCGGAGAGGACGGAAAATGAACCTAGCTCTCCGAAATATCCTGTAATCAGGTACTTGCTATGTTTTTCTTATATCAGGTAATGATTTGGATACTAACCTTATGATCTACTGTCCGGAATCGTCTTTTAAGAACCTGCTAACAGTACAAATATGCGTATTTTGTTGTGGATATGCAAGTTCAGAAAACTTGTTTTTCAAAGGTTATGCTTTCTTGTCGTGTAATTGGTTGTATTTGGCTGATAGAAACTTTTGATTTAGCGATAAAGGAGAATGGCTGAAAGGATTCGGTATAAAAATTCATTTTTCGACTTTTAACTTTTATGTTTTGGACAGGGGTTATATATGTATACATATATAACCCCTGTCACAACTTAAATCTTTTGATAACATCAAAAAAGGTGTGACTTTGTTTTGATGAAAAAGAACAAGGTTGCTTGCCTAGTTAAAGTCTGTGCATAAGTAACTGATGAGAATTTCGACTGGAAGTATACTGGTCCAGTAGAAGTCATAAACGCATTAGGGCTAACGGAATGGTTGATAGTAGCCGTGGGCAGAGCGTTTGAGAAAAACGGAAAGGTTTTCCGCATAATTCTTACTCATGAGTATCTGATGGAATCGTAATCTCATAGCTTACTTCACGATAACAGCGGAACGTTGCCATATCGGCCTTCGTTGTTGCTGGAACCTGTACGAGAAAGGTATTCGGAAATAGTCTGCAAAATAAATCTATATAATGCGAATTATTTTGAGCAATAATGCTTATCTTTGCACATAATCGTTAATATTATCGTATGAAGCGGGCATTGTTGCCGAGCCAGCGGAAGACGCTTACGGCTCTGGGCGAAAATATAAAGCTGGCACGCCTGCGCCGGGAGTTATCTTCGGAGCAGGTGGCCGAGCGTGCCGGAATCTCCCGTAACACCTTGACCAAGATCGAGCGGGGTGAGGAGGGAGTTGCGATGGGATACTATTTCCGGGTGCTGGCTATCCTCGGGCTGGAAAAAGATTTGCTGCTCGTAGCTAAAGACGACCAACTGGGGCGTGCCCTTCAGGATGCCAAACTCGTGGTAGGGGAAAGGGTTTCCAAAAAACGATAAATTATGGTAACGCAGTGCGATATATACGTATATATGGACTGGCCCGAGGATGCGGAGCCTGTCTATATGGGTGTGCTTCACAGCGAAACGATCCGGGGTAAAGAGGTCTTTTCTTATGAGAACGATCCCGTATGGCTGGCCCATCCCCGTTTCCGGGCGCTGGATCCCGACCTGTCGGCATTTACAGGGAAACAGTACCAACCTTCGGATAAGAGCAATTTCGGATTGTTCCTCGATTCCGCACCGGACCGCTGGGGGCGTACCCTTATGCGCAGGCGGGAAGCCATCAACGCCCGGCAGCAGGACCGAAAACCACGAACGCTTACCGAAGCGGATTACCTGATGGGCGTGTATGACGGAAACCGCATGGGAGCCCTGCGCTTCAAGTTCTCGAAAGAAGGGGACTTCATGGACAACGACCGGTCGCTGGCGACACCGCCCTGGACATCGATCCGGGAATTGGAACATGCCAGCCTGCAAATAGAGCGGGAAGATAATGCCGATACACCGGAGCATACGCGATGGATCGATATGCTCGTTGCACCCGGTTCGTCATTGGGCGGGGCAAGGCCCAAAGCCAACGTAGTGGATGAGAACGGACGCTTATGGATCGTCAAGTTCCCGAGTGCCGGAGATACGAAAGATTCCGGGGCATGGGAGATGGTTACGGCCGAGATGGCCCGCTCGTGTGGTATCGAAATGTCCGAATGTCGGGCGCAGCGCTTCGGAAGCCGGCACCACAGTTTTATGACCGAGCGTTTCGACCGGACCGATAGGGGCCGACGGATACACTTTGCCTCGGCTATGACGTTGCTCGGTTATACGGACGGTGCGAGCCATACGGAGGGAGCCAGCTACCTCGAACTGGCCGAATGGATCATCGCCAACTGCGACGATACGGACCGGAACCTGGAGCAGCTCTGGCGCAGGATTGTGTTCAATATCGCGGTTTCGAACTGCGACGACCATCTGCGGAACCACGGGTTTATACTTACGCCACAGGGCTGGCGATTATCACCGGCCTATGACCTGAACCCTGACGAGTACGGCACTGGACTAAAGCTCAATATATCGGAGAACGATAATTCACTGGATTTCGATCTGGCCCTAAGTGTCGCGCCGTATTTCGGTTTGGAACCAGCTCGTGCGGAATCGATACTTGCAGAGGTTAAGCATGCTGTTTCCGACTGGAGAAAGTTCGCTACAAAATACGGTATTTCCAAGTCCGGGCAGGATGCTATGAAGGAGGTGTTTAGATATTGAAAATTGGATATATCCCCAAAGCCAAACTAATTTATGCTTTACTCATTCTTGCATATTCTTAATTGAGATATTTCCAACAGCTTATTGTCCTCTTAATCTCAGTACCATCTCTACTATATTTCTAATATGTCTATTTAATCCAGGCATATATTTCAGATATGAATGTCTTACTGTTACGTTCGTTATTCTCAGGTACAAAATTCTGAAAAAAAAGAGCGGTGGCTGAGCTTCATATACGGAGACTGCAAAATTATCGGCCAAAAGAAACGCATATGTGCTTTGTCTGGACGAGGCACCAAGTTGCCGGTAAGGGATGTAAGTTTATTTCTATGTAGACGAGTTACTAGAATGGATTAACAAAGGTAAGGTAATGACCGCCAAGGAAATCAAAGCTGGCACTACTAGAGCAATCAACAAAGGAATACGCAGGAAACCTTAAACACGAAACCAATTGCATTGTAACATCATTTCGATTTGGCAACTTATCCTATTCTCATCTTCCTTCATCACTAGATGCATACTGAATAGGCATACTTCGACACTGTTAAAAGCCTTCAAGTCATATTGTTGACAATAAGACTTAAAAACTATGCTAATTAAATAATTCTGGATTTTTTATGGGAGGGTGTTTATAGAAGATGATATTACCCTGATTTCTCCTTCTTAGTTTGAAATTCAGAGGATCCCAATCAGGTATATCCGGCAATGTTAGATTTGGGCTGAAAAATAAAATTTCTTTTCCTTCTCGAGCTTCATAAGCTGTATGTTTAAAAGAATATTCTTTTTTATAAAATTCATCATATAATTTTTTTATTTCTGGGACATTATCATAAGAAACAATCCAATATATATTATCAATCCTTTTGATTATATTACTAACTTCAAGATGATCTTGCTGCTTGTAATGATTCATGTAGAGAGAACTTCCCTTGTCATAGTAAGGAGGATCAAAGTATATAATAGTTCCTTTTGGTTGATGCTTGGATCGTATGGACTCAATTAATTCAATAGCGTCTTTATTATATATCTTGATTTTATCCTTGTTTGAAGCAATGAGTTTAATCCTAGAAATTAAATCCGCTTTATTGAATCTACAATCAATTTTATAATTTCCGTTCTGATCAACACCACCTATAATTCCCCCCGTAAGAATACCAGATCGGTTTGTACGATTAAGGAATAAAGTGGAAAAGCCTAAATGAAGTAAATCTACCTTATCTTTTTTATGCTGTATTGCTCTTTGTTTTTTCCATGTATCAATAGATACCTCACATTGTTCTATTAAAGCACAAAGTTTTTCAGTATGGTGGAGTATTGAATACCAAAGAGCATAAATGGATCTATCTTTATCATTAATAGTTATCCTTTTAACATATCCTTCCAATAGAAGAAATAAAGCAACAGAAGCACCTCCTGCATATGGTTCGATATAATGTCCCTTCACATTATTATCTACACATATCTTAGCGATAAATGTTGCTAATTTATTCTTCCCCCCAGGATATCTTAAAGGTGAATAGTGCATATTACTTACTCCTCGTTAATTTCTAGTATTTTTTCGAACAATGGAAAAAGGAAATCCCAAAATCCATTCAAAAATTGTTTGCCAGAATAATGAGTATCATTGCTGTGAATATAACCATTAAGCACATCCAAAGAGTATTCATTTTCTGGATTTAATAATTTACTCACTATTACTTGAGATTTTCCAGATAAGTGATTAGCTTTAATAAATTCTAATCTTTTCTTTAGAATTACATCTCGCAATTCACATCTATAATACGTTTTAATCGAATCTTCTAATCCCTCTGTTTGTATATAATTTAATACGGCAACATCTAAAAAGACTCTAATCGTTGCCGCTATACTATTCTTATAACGAAAGGGTATTTCTTTTAGTTCGTTAAACAAAGCTAAAAGTTTAGCATTACCTGTATTTAACTTATAAATATTTAAAACAACCCTATTTCTGTTAGGATCGTTTTTTTGAGGTTGAAGATTTTGATTTGGTGTGGGGTTTGGTCGTAGTTCAGATTTTGGTGTATCTTTTTCTGTCGGAAGTATATTTCTCGTTTCATCTTCTGAGAATGGAGGGTCGAAACTCACCACAGGTAGACTATCTAAAATAGTCGCAACGTCATCTGATTTAAATCGTGTATTTATTTGATCTTCTCCTTCATTTACAATACGTTTTATTAGGGCTACATAAGCCTTATAAAAAGATTTTTTATTTGACTTAATTCTTATTTCAATACCGTCATATTCTATGCCCCACCGCTCCTTAACCTCGGCATAATTAAAGAAACGTTCTAAAATAGTAATTGGAAATTTATAAGAATTTGCCCTTGCATATTCATTTGGAGATAATTCATTCTTTATTTCAGGAATATTAATAAAGTCTTTAAGTTTAAGAATTCTTATATATCCCTCTATTTCAGACTTATCTAAATTCGTAATTGACAATATCTGGTCAATATTACCCTCATATTTTTCATATAGAGAAGCTATCCAACGTTGCTGCTGCACTCTACTCCACGGTCTTTGCAATGATGAAGTATTGTTACGTTGGTTAATATACCATTCTGCTGAATCGAATGAAGGAGCAACACTTACCTGTACCTTTTTTATAGATGCTAGGTCAATCAATGCTGAATATTTTCGCACAATAGCTCTTATGCTTCGCGGAGCTTTGTCTGGATCTCTAAGTATTTTGAGAGCCAAAATACGACGATTACCTTCTGCGACATAAAATTTTTTATTGTCAGGATTCTGCCATACGACAATAGGATCTGCAGGTATAAAACCTCTCTCTGCTATAGATTTAACTAGATCACAAAAATTTTCACGATCAGCTTTTTCAGATATAATATCCTCAACATAATCCGATGTTGTAACATGTGTTTCCTCGGGATTAAGACGAGGATTTTCTGGCCATGGCCTCAATTCATCAACAGACCTGGGTGTTCTTTTGGATAGCCAATCGTAAATATCCATATCATGAAAAAATTTTAACTGACCAAATATAGTGAATTTTATGGAAAATTAAAGGAATTCTTTCTTGGTCTACTTGACATACAGTTATTCTTATCTGAAGATTTTACCCTTTAGTTATTTTATAGTAATAAAGTTGTTCAAATTAATAATTTTTTACCCCCCCCCCAGAAATAAATCTTCAAGATTGCCGACAGAATGACAGCACTCCTGCTGAAGCAGATGGTTTTACGAGCCAGGCGTTTCAGATGTGTCCGGATCGTTAAGTTATGGCGCTCGATATGATTGGTCCCGTATAATGATGTCCGATGGATCTTTGTCTCGATCAGAGAACGGTAATTTCTTAGCCTATCGGTATAAACTCGTTTGGCATCGGATAGACGGAGTGTTTCGAGAACTACGTTAAGGGTGGCAGTTGTTCGTGGACCGATATTGTAACTGACGACTTGTTTGGATTTTCTATCCAAGGCATATGCTATATAGTGCCTGTTGTTTCCTATGGCAATGTTTGCATTTGTGGTGTTACCTGCCGTTGCTCTGCGTTCTGTCTTTTACGCGTGTGGCTCCACAATATTTTAATTCCATTTTTGCGATCACCTAAATTCAAACATTGGTCTATATTTTGTAATCACAAAAGTATTGAGTAAATTTGCGTAAGCTATTGAGTAATTTGTTTTGTTATGTACGAACGTCCTTATATAAAGGAGATTCAAGCAAGGATCGAAGAACCACGAAAGTTCATACAGGTAATCCTTGGGCCTCGTCAGGTGGGTAAAACCACGATGGTAAATCAATTGCTGCAGAAACTTTCATTACCTTATGTGTATGAATCTGCGGATGCCGTGTCGGCAACTAACTCGGCATGGTTGACTCAGGTTTGGGAGACAGCTAGGCTTAGAATGAAGGCTGCAAATGTGCCGGAATATCTGCTAGTGGTCGATGAGATTCAGAAGATTGAAAATTGGAGTGAGATCGTCAAGCAGCAATGGGATAAGGATACGCGAGAAAATATCAATATCAAAGTAATTTTACTGGGATCTTCCCGATTATTGATTCAGAAAGGACTCACAGAGTCATTGGCAGGACGTTTCGAAACGTTTTATCTCGGTCATTGGTCTTTTGCTGAAATGCAGGCCGCGTTCCAGTGGTCGATTGAGCAATATGTTTATTTCGGGGGATATCCGGGTTCTGCCTCGCTTATTAATGACGAAGAACGTTGGAAAAACTATATAAAGGATGCTTTGATCGAAACAAGTATTTCAAAAGATATCCTGATGTTGACTCGTGTGGATAAACCGGCATTGTTAAAGAGATTGTTTGAACTCGGTTGTTTATTTTCTGGTCAGATTCTCTCTTTCACTAAGATTATTGGTCAGCTACAGGATGCCGGTAACACGACAACGTTGGCAAATTATCTTAAACTGCTGTCTGATTGCGGACTCTTGGGTGGTTTGGAGAAATATGCAGGAAATGTGATTCGGCAACGATCGTCGAGTCCAAAGTTTCAGGTCTACAATAATGCACTGCTGACTTCACAAAACGATGAAACTTTTGAGAACACAGTAGTCAATCCGAAATTATGGGGAAGACTGGTGGAGTCTTCAGTGGCAGCGCATTTAATGAATCACTCCATATCTGACAGATATAATCTGTATTACTGGCGTGAAGGTAATTTCGAAGTAGATTTTGTTCTTGAAAAAGGTGGTAAAGTTATCGGTTTGGAGGTGAAAAGCGGAGCTCATGCAGACAATGAGGGGATGAGTGTATTTGCAGAGAAATTTCAACCGGACAAAGTGTTGCTTGTTGGAACAGGAGGAATTCCTTACGACGAATTTTTGAAGATGAGTCCCCAAGAGTTGTTTTAAAATTAGGCCTTATTTATCTAATTAATAGATTAATAAGATAGTGGAAATTAGACTTGCATTAAATACCCGTACTGCATGTCGTTTAATCGGCTCCGTAATATTTCTGCTCTAATTATTAGGATTATTTTTAATTGTATTGATAATTTTGATACAAAAAAGTTATTGTATTGACGTTTTCGCAATTAAATTTTTGCAGGTGAGAATATTCCAATTATTAAAACTACTATGCCCCTTCCGGTCACAAGTTAGTTATACTTTAATATTTGTAATCAATTTATTAGTCCGATTGCTTTTTCCTGCATAATACAGAAATAATACCCGTTGTTTTCCTACGACAAATAGAATTTTTGAAGAAATATAATAATCTTAATCAATGATTTCAATTTGCGCCTGACTCTATAAAACTTGATTGTTTTTGCATGTCGTAGATAATCTTATCCCCAAAAATAAATCTTCAATACCGCATAAAGCATTATCGTTTTCCGACTGAAACAGATTGTACGGCGGGTCAGGCGCTTGATATGTGTGCGGATGGTCAGGTTATAACGTTCGATGTGGTTGGTGCCGCGGTGAGCAGTCCTATGGATTTCCGGTGAGATGAGTGTCTTATATTGCCGGAGTTTATCCGTATAGATCAATCTGGCATTGGTCAATTTGTCGGTAACTCTACTTAGCGTCTCATTGGTACGAGGGCCGACAGAAAAACAGACGACGGATTTATCCGCGCAGTTCAAGGCATAAGCCACCCAGATATGATCTTTTTTACGGCCGACAAAGGTTTTGATTTCATCGACTTCATACTCTGCATTGGCTGTTACATGCGGAGCTGTTATATTTTTGGAGATGGAGATGATTCTTCTAATGAGAGTAGTCGTCGATATTTCCAGTAACCTGGCGATGCCTCTGATCCCGACGCCCTCTTTGATATATTCCGAGATCGTCCGGTTTAATTCCGGTATATAGGCTTGGTAAGAATAATCCGCCTGTTGTTTCCTGTGGCAGTGTTTGCATTTATAGCGTTGTTTCCCGTTCTCTTGATAGCCATTTTTGATACAAGTTCCTCCGCAAAATTTGCAAGTCATTTTTTCGTGCCCTAATCTGATACATGAAGGTTCCTATCCGGAACCCTCGGCCGATTTGCGGGTGCAAAAATACAAAAGACGACCCAAAAGTCGTCTTCTTTTTATGTTTTTCTTTAAATCCTTGTAATGATTTTCAGTTAATTGCACTCCTATGCCCTAATCTGATACATTACCCTTCTGCGGAGAGATAGGGATTCGAACCCTAGGTACAGTTGCCCGTACACCGCATTTCGAGTGCGGCCCGATCGACCACTCCGGCATCTCTCCTTCGATCAGGTTGCAAAGATAATGATTCGTTCCGATTATCGATGCATTTCGGGGCAAAAAATGTTAGAAATCCTTCTTTCAGAACAGCACGCCAGCCCGTAGGACGATCGAATGGTGGTTCAGTCGTTCCCGGAATTCGACGGAAAAATGGTCGTCCGAATACCCTTTGAGTGGATAAGTACCCTGGTAATCTATCCAAGACATTTAATTATATTGATTTTATTTCACTAAGAAGTAAGAAATTAACTAAAGATTGTAAAATCTATAAGTTTAACTTAGCATCGGGAAAAAATTATGCTGATCCAGAGATTATTAAATTATTTGAAGAGTTAACAGGCAAGAAGGTAAATATTGTTTCTCGAAGCCCTCGAACAGATCATAACTATTCTTCTGCAGATGTGTATGATAATGCTATTGTACTTAATTTTAAATCTCAATTTGATATTGAATACTCTATTTTAGAATACTATCACTGGTATATGAAATATCATCATTCTCATGAAAATATTGTTTAGTAAATATTTCCCCATTAAAGGATATATCGCTATAAATATATTTGGAATACTAATAGTTAGGAAGGACTATAAACGTAGATTTCAAAATATTGATGATCCTTGGGTAGTTAATTTAATTAATCATGAAGCTATCCACACTGGACAAATAAAAGAATGTGGATACGAATCGTATTATCCGTTATATATATTATTTTGGATAATCAGATTAATTACCCCGCCTTATAAGTCCTCTTACAGAGATATCTCATTCGAACAAGAAGCTCAGTTATGGGAATATAATTTTAGCTATCTTAATAAACGTAAAAGATACTCTTGGGTTACTAGAATGTTTAAGAGTACTTTAAGTGCACCTGAAAATTATCAGAGGTACAATTCTAAAGTTTGTGATAAGCTACAAAATATATTATTAAAGACTTTGAAATAAGTTATTTATCCGTCTTTTGAAACGTGGTAGAACCCTTAAAATGTTTGAAAATCAATTAACCTTAAAATCTTTATATCATGAAAACTAATTTCTTTGCTAAGAACAAAATTACTGTTACTATTATTTCATTATTGGTAGTAATTGTATTAGGAATATATTTAACTAGTAGTGAACTAAGGGATAAAGCTCTAGGTAAGTGGGTAGTAACATTTGGTGATAAATTTAAAAATAAGGAAAATATCTTAGATAGATATAGATGTGCACAATATGTTACAAGAGAACCCGGTAATAGCTACAGGATTATAGTTAGATTTAGAGTAAATCCTAGTGAACAATATCCTGAAATAGTTAACGCTAAACCGATTTCTAGAGAAGAATACCATGATCTAAGAGAATCAGGATATCCCATTTTCGATGACCCTAAAGTATTGTCATATGACCAATGCTTTAATGGTTATAAGTTCCTCACTATGGATATGTATAATGAGGTTTCGGATAAAATAGAAAAATTACTTGGTAGTGAATATGACTACGATGGTAAAGCTTATAGATCATTGAGAGACTGGCATGTAACCAAGAGTGTTATTTCAAAATATGTTACTGGATATGATCATCCTGAACGTCATTTCAAGGGAGTAGAATTGAGTAGAATGGATTATTATGGTGCTAATGATGTTTATCTAGAACAGGTACATAGTCTAAGAGTGTTATGTAGCCTCGGTGAATATCGTAAGGAAAATAGTATACTAGGGTGCTATTATAGGAATAGTACAAAAATAAAAGAGTTAGAGTCATTAGACTCAACAGATTTTAGTAAAGATACGTGGTATTGGAAATATAAGCCCTGGGAATCAGCTTTATCAGGACTTAGTGAAGTATTAGAATATCTTGATCAAGCGATGGTGGTACATTATGCTATTAATAAATCACAGATAGCAGAAATACTTAAAGAAACTTTTAATACCTATGATAAAGATAGAGAATATTGCTTAGGGTTACTTAATGAAACTATGGATATGGTGTCAAAGAATTATGAAGTTATACAGTATTATAATTACGATATCTATAACTATAAGTATAATCCTGATGATAAATCTAGAGTATATAATTCTAAGTTATTACCTGAAGTTAAAGAAATCTTAGAAAATTTCTTTTATAGTGCAATGACTAAATAATTTAAAATCGTGGAAATCACTAATATATCCTCAATGTCAACTGAAGAGTTGAAAGATTTAACTGTAAAGGCAGCTGAGGAATTTTATCTTAATAAAGATAACGGTATCAACATACTAATAAAGTATATGATGAAATGTTAGACGAGCTAAAGAGTAGGATTCCTGAATTTAATATATTTAGAAATCTTAACTTAGCTGGTAAGATATTCTTCATAGCCGTTCCAATTCCTGGAATTCGTAACCTGCATTCAGTAATAGCTTCAGTTTTCCCCGTAGCGCGATTTCGGCGCCGATGGCCGGATTCAGCAACGTTCCGCCGTTCGTGCGGCTCGCCAGAGCAAACGAGTAGCCGGCTCCGCAGTTCAGGTAGGGCGATCCCGCGTGGACGGATAATGCGGAATTTCAATCACCGTCCAGCAGCAGTATGGTCATAAAATTATGTTACTTATCGGTAACATGCAAACAAAATAATATTTTTCGTGGAAAGGGCGGGAAATGACTATTTTTGGTGCCGGTATACTTTCCGGCAGGCAGGCCCGAGATTTCAGGTGATCGATGGAATTTTGTGTGGCGGATGGAAGCAGGCCGGATAATCATCGGAAGAAATGGATCGGAGCGCACAGGTTTTTTTCCGCAAAGCGGCGGTAACGGATATCGACCCTGTTTGGCGGATTATCCTGCAGGCCAAGGAGCAAATGCGCCTGTTGGGCAGCCGCCAGTGGCAGGACGGGTATCCCGCTTTGGACGATATCCGGCGGGATATTGCGGACGGTTGCGGGTATGTATTGGCTGCGGGAAACGTTCCGGTCGCCTATGGCGCCGTGCTGTTCGGCGGCGAACCGGCTTACGGCTCGATTGAAGGGGAATGGTTGTGTCAGCCGCCTTATGTGGTGGTGCACCGTCTTGCGGTGGCGCAGGAGATGAGGCGTTGCGGACTCGCCACCCGGTTTATGCGGGAAGTCGAAACATTCGCCCGTAATGCGGGGCTGCACAGTTTCCGGGTCGATACCAATTTCGATAACCGCTACATGCGGTCGCTTCTCAGCGCGCTCGGTTTTACCTACTGCGGTGAGATTTTCTATGCGGACGGAAGCCGCCGGGCTTATGAAAAACCGTTGTGAAACGCGGACGGTTTTTGTCTGCCGGGGGTGTGCCGGGCTCATTTTTTCCTTACATTTGGATAAATCCGTTTTTACGGGACATTTCACCGGTTCCGCACCGGATACACCCGGCCAAAAATGAAAAATTGCCGTTAACTACATAACCATGACAAGCAGACGTTTTTTCCGTTTCGTAGCCCTGTCCTGCGCGATAGCCGCCGCTGCGACTTACAGCTCCTGCAATACGCCTAAAGTACAGTCCGGTACTGTTTATGCCTCTTTCGAACAGCAGTTGTTCGAGCATCCCGATAACACGTTCCGGGCTGTGCCGTTCTATTCGCTCAACGACCGCCTCGACAGCGCCGAGCTGGTTCGCCAGATCTCTCTGATGAAACAGGCGGGTTACGGCGGTGCGTTTCTGCACAGCCGGATCGGCCTGCTGACCCCTTATCTCGGCGAGGAGTGGTTCCGGATGATGCAAATCGGCACGCAGGCATTGCAGGCTTTGGATATGGACGTGTGGTATTACGACGAGGACAAATGGCCCAGCGGCTTTGCCGGCGGCATCGTTCCGCGGCAGAAGCCCGATTTCCGGGCCCGCTGCCTGATCCGGTTGCCGCTCGGAACGCCCGTTGAGGCGCCGGATTCGGTTCTGCTCCGTGACGATCATTACCTCTATGTTTGCCGAGTCAACCCGATGGGGCAGCCGCGTTATAACGGCACCTGCTGGGTCGACCTGATGAATCCAGGGACCGTACGGGCTTTCATCGAGAGCAGCTATACTCCTTATGTAGAGCGGTTCGGGGGACACCCCCGCGTCCGGGGCATGTTTACCGACGAGCCCAATGTGATCGTCCGCCCCGAAATGGCCCATCAGGGAGCCGTGAGCTATTCCCCCGTGCTGGATTCGCTTTTCCGGGCGCGGTGCGGCTATGAGCTTCAGCCGGTTATTCCGGCGCTGTTCGATACGGTAGGGGAGTGGCGCAGGATCAGGCTCGACTATTACCGGACGGTAGCCTATGCCCTCGAGCAGGCTTTCAGCAAGCCGATCGGCGACTACTGCGCCGGAAACGGCTGGATATGGACCGGACACTACAACGGGGAGGACACTCCCGGCCTGACGATGGCCAATACCGGAAACCTGATGCAGCAGCTGCGCCATATGCAACAGCCGGGGCTCGATGCGCTGGCGCTCAGGCTCAATACGATTTACAGTGCCAAAGGAGTGACTTCGGTGGCCAACCAATACGGACGGCAACGCCGGTTGTGCGAATTATTCGGTATCGGAGGCCATAACCTCTCGTTCGAAGACCGCATGTGGATCACCTCGTGGAATACCATTATGGGGATCAACTTTATGTGTCCGCACCTCTATCAGTACAGCCTCAAAGGGGAACGCAAGCGCGATTATCCGCCCGCGATCAGCCATCAGCAGCCTTACTGGCCGTACAACGGCTTATTCGAGGACTTTTCCGCCCGGCTTTGTTATTTCGCGACGGCCGGAGTGAACGAGCCCGATATATGCGTGATCCATCCGCAGGAGTCGGCCTACCTGGAGACCCAGACCAGCCTGATTACACCCACCGGCGTGCAGGAGCCGGTATTGGCCGGGTTGATGCGTTCGCACCGGAATTTCGATTTCGGCGACGAACAGATTATCTCCGAGACGGGTCGTACCGATGCGGATCGCTTCGTGATCGGGGAGATGGCCTACCGCGGGGTGGTGCTTCCGGAACTGACGACGATCCGCCGCAGCACGCTCGATAAGTTGGTCGAATTTGCGGAAGCCGGAGGAACGGTCGTCGTTTGCGGCGATTATCCCCGTTTCGTCGACGGCGAACCTGCTCCCGAACAGCTCGTTCGTCTCGCGTCCAACTCGGTTCGTGTGCCGGTGGAGGGATTGGGGGATTTGCTCGCGGAAAAGTTGCCCCCGCCGTTCCGGCTCGAAGGGACGGGTTGCGATTCGGTCTGGACCCATTTGCGCCGGGTACGGAACGGAATGACCCTACAGCTTTCGAATTTCTCGCGGAAAAACGAGGTAACCGCCGCCCTGCGTTTCGATGAACCGGATACCCGCGCGGTGCTTTGGAATCCGGTCAACGGCGAATGCCTGCGGCTTATGGCCGATTCGACGGGTACTTTCCGGCTGCGGTTTGCACCGGCCCAGACTTGGATTGTCTCTACCGGCCGCTCGGCCGAGACGGCCCGTTGTGCGGCCGATTACCGTTTGCCGGGCGAGCGGCGTACGGTCGCGACGCTCGGCGGTCCGTGGCGGCAGAACCGGCTCAGCCCCAATGCCCTGACACTCGACTATGCACAGTTTTCCAAGGACGGCGGCCGCACCTGGAGCGTTTCGGAACCGGTGCTCGCCTTTTCCGACCGGGCGGCGCAAAGCCAGCCCTATAACGGCCCGTTGCTGGTCCGGTACCCGTTCCGCGCCGAGGCATTGCCCCGGAACTGTTCGCTGGTGCTGGAGCAGCCCGAAATGTACGCTTCCATCCGGGTCAACGGTCGGGAGCTTCGTTTCGGTCAGGGTGAGGAAACTCCCGGGAAAAACACAGGAACAACCTCGAAGAAAACACCGGGAGATGTTTCGGACGGTGAACCGGCGGGATTTTACCTGGATCGGGCTTTCCGGACGGCAGAGATCACGCCGCTGCTTAAAAAAGGAGATAACGAGATTGTGCTGGCCCTTGATTTCCGGAGCGCTGTGCCCAGCAGCTACGATGCCGATGAACGGTACGGTACCGAAATAGAGAGCGTCTATCTGACCGGCGATTTTGCAGTCCGGGGAAAAGAGGTTGCTCCCCCGCTGGCCGATTCATGGCGCAACCGCAGTCCCTACCTGCAACGGACCGCTCCGGTGAACCGCCTTACCGGTTTCGTGCTTACGGATGAACCCGCACAGGTCGAAGGGGATATGACCCTCCAGGGGTATCCTTTCTTTGCCGGGAGCATGACGTTGGAGAAAGAGTTCGATCTGGAACGAACCGACAGTGCTGCAAGGTACTTCCTGACTTTCCCGGCATGCGAGGCGACGGTGATCGGGATCAATGTCAACGGTACCGACTTGTCCCCGCTGTTCGCCTCGCCGTGGGAGGCCGATGTGACCCCGTGGTTGCGGCCCGGCAGCAACAAGATATGCCTGACGCTGACCAACACATTGCGTAATCTGTTGGGGCCGCACCATCACAAAGGGGGTGAATTTACCGAAGTGCGTCCCGTCACGTTCCGGGCCGGGGAGGATGTTTCGAATACCATGACGGGCGAACCTGTGGGTGAATGCGATTGGTATGACGCGCGTCTGAAAGGTCGTGCGGCCCTGTGGCGCGACGCGTATCACATCATTCCGTCCGGTTTGCTCGCTGCCCCGGAGATTCGCCGGGAGCGTTAAGGCAGGGAGTGCCGCTGTCCGGGAGATGCGTGCGGGAGCGGCCCGGCAGCGGGATTTAATTTTAGGCGATCATTGATTGTGAGTATCATTATCAGGCAGGAAGAGCCACAAGACTTCGAAGCGGTATTCGGGCTGATCCGGCAGGCGTTCGAGGGTGAAGAACATAGCGACCATCGGGAGCAATTCTTGGTGGAGAGGCTGCGGAATTCGGACGCGTTCGTCCCTGAACTCTCTTTGGTCGCGGAAACCGGGGGCACCCTTGCGGGGCACATCTTGTTGACAAAGGTGAAAATCGTTTCGGATTGCGCTGAAGAGGCCGGATCGCTGGCGCTGGCCCCCGTTGCCGTGCTGCCGGCTTACCAGGGCAACGGGATAGGCGGCCGGTTGATTCGTGCGGCCCATGAAAAGGCCCGGGAGATGGGTTTCGGTTCCGTCATCCTGTTGGGACATCCGGCTTTTTACCCGAAATTCGGTTACCGGCCGCTGAAGGAGTTCGGGATTAAACTACCTTTTGATGTCCCGGACGAATGCTGCATGGCGATTGAACTGACCGAAGGAGCATTGTGCAATATAAGCGGGACGGTCCGGTATCCGGATCCGTTTTTCGAATAAACACCGTTCATTTCGATCACCGGTTACATAATTGCCTTTCCGGGTTTTGTACTTTGGGTTTGACCGGCGTATTTCCATTATACAGTGCTCTGATATTCACGAAACGCCCGCATTCAATATGCGGGTGCTTCTTTTGAAAGTGAAGGATATGTGAAAGTGTTTGTAGGTTCGGACGGCTTACCCGGCCGGGGAACTCAAGCAAAACGCTGATGCAGGGATTGCGGTGTCTTTCGAAGCGGTTGGCCGGATTTCGAAACGGTCAGTCGGATAGTTTCGGGGTGGCGATGGAAGTTTCCGGTAATTTTTTGCGGGCCACCTGCCGGGTGTCGCGATGGTCCGGCTCTGCGAATGAAATGACGAACGAGGTCCAGCCCTGTTCCGAAGCGAGCCGGAATGTGAGGCCGTGGTTATTCAGCACCTCGCGGACAAACATCAGCCCGATGCCCTGACCGCCGGGTTTTGTCGTGAAAAACGGACTGAACAGTTTGCGCCCGGTCTCTTCCGGAATGCCGGGCCCGTTGTCTTCGACGATGATCTCTACCGGTTCTGAAGAGATCCTGATCCTGATCTCGCCGCCGTTGCCGATCGCTTCATACGAATTCTTTATGATATTGAGCAAAACCTGTTCGAACTGAATGCCGTCCACCCGGATCACGGTTTCCGGCGGGGCGGCCTCCAGGGTGAGCCGGATGTTGCGGTTCTGGCATTCGATCCGGGCAATCGCTTCGACTGACCGGAGCAGTTCGTTGAGGCGGACGTCCGACAGCATAGGTTCCGGAATCCGGACCATGTCCGCCAGTTTGTTGATGAACTGGGACATGTGATTGCAGCGGTCGTAGGAAGCCGCGACGGCCGGACGGAATTCTTCCCATTCGGGGCGTTCTTCCTGCCGGAGTGCATCCGATACCGCGCAGAGCGTAGAACCGATCGCCCCTACCGAGTTGTTGACCTCGTGGGCGATCATCCGGATGATCCGTTCGTACGACTCTTTCTCGAGTTTCATTACCTCCCGGGTCAGCTCTTCGACCAGCAGGAAAGGGTGCACGAAACCGCGGTCCATAAACGAGGATTTGATGCAGCGGTAGACGCGGCGGTCCGCTGTCCGGATCACCGTCTCGTCGTAGAGTTCCAACCCGGCCAGCTCGCGGGTCAATTCGCAGGGCGCTTCCGCCAGCGAAAGCCCTTTGACCTGTGAAAAATCCTCGATTTTCAATAATTTCAATCCCGCAGGATTGATCTCTGAAATCCGTTCGTCGAAATCGAGGATGATTACACCTTGCGGCGAGGCTTGGATCAACAGGTCGAGAAAATGGTTCTTTTCGCGCACTTCGGAACGCTCCTGCTTGAGTTGTGTGATCATCCGGTTGAATACTTCGATCAGCTGGTTCGCTTCGCGGTTGCGGATCGGGCGCAGGCGGCTCGCAAAATCCTGCTGCCTGAGCAGGTCGATTCCGCTGAAAAGCAGTTGATAAGGCCGTACGAGTTTTCGGTACAGCCCGATGAACAGCAGCAGTATAATCAGGGCCCCGGCTTCTGCACTCCAGAACAGCAGCGGCTTTTCGGGCAACGCAAGCACCCCGAGCGCGGCCGCCGCACCGGTTCCCGAGACTGCTAATATCCAGAAATATCCTTTCAGTTTCATGATCGAACCTATTCGGGTGGGCGTATCGCGTATTTTTCCAAACGGCGGTAGACCGCCTGACGGCTCAGCCCGAGGGCCGTCGCCACTTTCGAGAGGTTGCCGCCGTAGAGCTCCAGTGCCCGCAGGATCATTTGTTTCTCGATCTCTTCGAGCGAATGCACCGAAGTGTCGTGGACCCCTGTTTTGGCTGCAATTTCGACGTACTGATTTTTGAAGTCGACCTCCGTCAAGTGCGGTTGTTGGGAGACGAGGATGGTCCTTTCGACGAAGTTCTTCAATTCCCTGACGTTGCCGGGATAGGGCAGCCGGCTGAGGTACTCCATCGCTTCAGCCGAGATTTCGACCGGTTCCAGACCGTTCTGCCGGGCTTGCTGCCTGGCAAAATACTCCACCAGCAGCGGAATGTCTTCCCTTCGCTCGCGCAGTGCCGGCATTTGCACCGTGATGAGATTGATCCTGTAAAAGAGGTCTTCCCGGAACTCTCCCTGCTGTACCATCTGCGGCAGGTTGCGGTTGGTCGCACAGATAATCCGCGTATCGACCTGCTTCGGACGGCTGTCGCCCAACGATTCGAACGTGTGGTCCTGCAGTACGCGCAGCAGTTTCACCTGGCTGACCATGTCCAGGTCGCCGATCTCGTCCAGGAAGATACTTCCGCCGTCGGCCAGTTCGAAACGGCCCTTGCGGTCGTAATGCGCATCGGTGAAGGCGCCTTTTTTGTGTCCGAACATCTCGCTTTCGAACAGCGACAGTGAAATGCCGCCCAGATTGACCTTGATGAACGGTCGGTCTTTCCGTTCGCTGTTTTCATGGATGGCTTCGGCGATCAGCTCCTTGCCGGTGCCGCTTTCGCCGGTAATCAGCACGGGAGCATGGGTGGAGGCGATGCGCGATACCGTTTGCAGGACCCGCTCCAAGAGCGGGGACTTGCCGATGATCTTGTCCCGCCGGAACGGACTTTTCGGAGCGGCATCCGCTGCCGTGCTGCTCTCCTGTACCTGGATCGCGGTACGGATCGATTCCAACAGTGCGAGATTGTTCCACGGCTTGGTGATGAAATCGAACGCTCCGGCCCGGATTCCCTGTACGGCCAGATGGATCGAACCCCATGCGGTGATCAGGATTACCGGGACTTCCGGCGCCAGCACCTTGACTTTCGCCAGCAGCTCCAGTCCCTCTTCGCCGGTGGTCGAACGCGTATAGTTCATATCCATCAGGATCAGTCCGGGGATTGTAGTGCGGATTTGCGCCACGGCTTGTTCCGGCGTTTCCGCCGTCGCAATCCCGTAGCCGGCCCGCTTCAGCACCAGCGATAACGACGAGCGGACGGTCGGATCGTCATCGCATATCAGTATAGTTTTCGAATCCATGCGGCAAGATAAGTATTGTAAAAATAAACAATCTCCGGCTTAAAAAAAACGGGTCGGTCAAATCGGATACTGTGCCTCCAGCGGTCGGTTCGCGATAAAGTCGAAGAGGGTCAGTCCGCGGATTTGATAATAGTAGGACCACAGCATGTACATCTGCTCGATGTAATTGCGGCGGGCGCTGTCTTTCGAAGTTTGCGAGTCGTTCAGGTTCAGGATGTCCATTTTACCCTGTATGAATGCTTCGACCGTCGTGTTGTAACGCGACCGCGCGATCGAATCCACCTCTTTGGCCAGTTGCAGCTGCTTGGGTTGGTGGTTGAAATTCTGCACGCACAGGAAAATATTTTGCATGAAGTCGAGTTTTTCTTTTTCGATCTGGGAGTTGACCACTTGCTGGTTCGACTCCGCGACCCGCACTTTCCCCTTGCGTTTGCCCCAGTCCAGTATCGGGACACTGAGCCCCAGGCTGACGATTTGGTTGGGGCCCCAGTTGTGGTTATCGAATGCTTTCGCGAACTTATTGCCGTATCCTGCCCATCCGACCGATGCGAACAATTTGATGTCCCAGCGGTCGGCTTTGGCCTGGCTGACGTTTTCAGAAGCCTCCAGCATCCGCCGCTGGATGTTTTGGGTGAACGAATTGTTTTCGAGCGCCAAATCCAGCACCTGCTGGTAATTGAGCAAAGGCACCTCGTCGGAAATAAAATAGGGGATCGTCGGAACCAGAACCGTATTTTCCCCGAATCCCAGGAACGAACGAAGCTGAAACATTCTGGAATCCAGAGACATTTGTGCGTCGGTCAATGAAGATTCGGCAGTCAGCCGCGAATTCTGCATTTGCAGCAGGTCGACCCGCGACATCTGCCCGATTTTGAACCGGGCCTGGGCGATCTTATACAATTTGTCCGCATTCGCATAGTTTTGCCGGGCTATTTCCAGGTTGATCTGGCCGACCAGCAGGTTGAAGTAGTGCAGGATCGCCGTCGAAGCGACATCCTCCCGGTCGCTTACCAGTTTTTGCCGGGCCTCCTTATATTTTACCGGTTCGATTTTTTGCAGCCATTTGATCCGGTTGAACCCGAAAATCGGCTGCTCGAGCGTGATCGACACCGGAAGCGAACGGTAACGGGTAAAGGGATCCTCGCCGCCTTGGCGCAGGCGGTCCAGATTGCTCTCGACCGAAAGGGTTCCTCCCGTCCACGGGATGTTTTGGGTGATCGATAGCCCTGCGTCTATTTTGTAATAGTTGTTGTTCACGTAGTCGTAGCTGCCGTCCTCTTTCTGGTACATGGATGAAGAGTTCGAATAGTAGGGGGCCGTACCTTTGAACGTCACTTCCGGCAATAGTTCCGTCTTGTAGGTGCGGTAATCCCAGTAGGCTGAAATATACTCGTTTTTCGCCACCATCACGTCGACCGATCTCGAAATTCCCAGTTCGACGGCTTCCGTGAGCGTAATGCGGATCGTATCCTGCGCTTCGAGCCGGACTGCGGCAAAAAACAGAAACAGACTTATGTAATACCATCTTTTCATCTTTTATTCTTCGTGTAATGCTTCCGCCGGTTGCACCTTCACGGCCTGGCGGGCCGGATACCATACCGCGACGATCGAAATCACCGCGACGAAAACGAAGGTTACGGCGAAATTGATGACGTCCTGTTCCACTCCGATTCCCCACGCTGACCGGTCGGCAATGGCCGGGATTCCCAGACTTTGAATCAGGTCTGCGAATCGCAGGGCCATGCAAAGGATGGTGGCGACGATGCTCGCCAGGAAAAGCAGCAACAGGGTCTCGGTAAAAATCAGGCTGCGGATTTTCCGTTTCGAGGAACCCAGTGCGATACGCAGCCCGATCTCGCTGCGGCGGGACTGGGTCCGGAAATAGAAAGTGCCCAGGATGCCCAGCATGATGTTAATCACCAGGAAGATCGTTACGGAGTAGACGCCGTTGAGCTCTCCGTTCACCTCTTCGGCCTGTTTGGCTTTGTAGTCGCTGATCGGCTTCACCGAAGCGAGAAAGTAAGGGCCGAGTTTGAGCTGTTCGGACATCTCCTTGCGGAACCGCTGCGGGAAATCTTTGTCCGTGCCCGGTTTTACGCGCAGTGCGATTTCGTTGCGATACAGGCTCGTTTGTTCGCGTGACAAGGGATAGTAAATCGTGCTCATCGGTTTTCCCCAGTAGATGTCGTGAATTTGTTCTGTGGTTCCGATTGCTGTGATCACATTCTCGTCCCCGCCGGGGAGACATTGGGACAGTGTGCGTATTTTGTCGATCGGAAATCTTTCTTCCCCAATGCCGCAAACTCCCGGACCGATTGTCGAGATAATGACATTCTTGTTTTCACCGTCATCGGGCCACCGGAACATGCGTCCGGAACGGATCGGAATATTGAATACCCGGAAAAAATCGGGAGTAACCAATCTTTCCCGGAAACCGACTTCCGCAGAATCGGACAGAGTCCCTTTTTCGTCGTTGAGCATCCAGCCGGATGTGGCGACACTGCCGCTGTACGGGATGGCATAACGTCCCAAAGCGACATACGCCACATCGGGATGTCGTTTGACCCGTTCCAGAAACGTCATGGTCAGGGCGAAACGATCATATTCCGGTTCGGGTTCGTCTGTGTTTTTAATGATTCTGTATCCCATTTCGATCCGGTATGTATCGCGGATATCGATGCCCGGATCGCTTTTGTAAGTGCGCAGGATCGCCGAACAGTAGTCGCAGCAGAACCAAAGCACGGAGAAGACCAGCGTATATTCGAGCAGGATCCAGAGGTTCGACCTGCGTTCGTTCCAGATGATTTTCAGTATGTGGCGTATCATGATCTTTGGTCGTTTTGGTAGAGTGAATCGACAATGGACATTTTCGCGGCCCGGTAAGCGGGAATGCCGGCCGAGAGCAGGTTAAGCAGGATGCAGACCAAGAAAGTCATCAGGAATACCGGTAACGGCAGCATGGTCCCGGCGGGAACTTCACCGCCCGGCGGGATGCCCAGCAGCCAATGGCGCAGCCAGAGTACCATCGGGTAAGAGAGAATCAGGCCCAATAGGCCGCCGATCAGCGAGGTGAGCATATTTTCATACAGTACCTGGAACAGGATGACGTGCCGTTTGGCTCCGAATGCTTTGCGAATGCCGATTTCGGACATTCTTTTCCGCATGCGGGAGAGGCTGAATCCGGTCAGGTTGACGGCCGGCACCAGCAGCAGGACCAGCAGAATTATTGCCGATTTGCGGTATTTTGTTCGGATGGCTTGCTGTCGTTCTTTTTCAGAGACATATCTGTCTACACCCATCGTGTGGGTACGGTGCGAGTACGGTGCGTTCAGGGAGAGCGTCCAGGGCTTGTTCGCCAGGTTGAACCTGCGTTCCGCTTCGTCGATCTCCCGGAGCAGGGCCGGATAATCTTCTTTGTCCCGTAGCCGGAGCATTGCGATCAGCTGCTTTTCGGTGTAATCCTCCTGTGCGGTGATCGGTACCCAGACATCTCCCGCAGCTTCTTTGAATACGGGTGAAACGTCTTTTACTACACCCACGATCCGGAACGGAACGAATTTAAGGTCGACCGTTTTTCCTGTCGCATCCTCCCCCGGAAAGAGTTTTGTCGCCAGGCTTTGGGATATGACGGCAACCTGTTGGCCCGCGTCGTACTCTTCCTTGCTGAAAGGACGTCCCGACACAAATGAAAAATTCATCAGCTTCCAATAAGCGTCATTGGTCATGCGGGTCATCGCATCGAATGAATTGTCGGCTCCCTGTCTGTTGATAACGCAATAATCTCGGGAATCGTAGCGGGCTTCGTTTACAAACGTGACCAATTCTGGGGTTTTCAGGTTGAGGAGGTATTCTTTGACCAAGCTGTAAGGAAGGGTACCCATATGTAAAGCTCCGCGTGTGGTGTCCCGTTTAGCAAAAAATTCAATGTATAGAGTCCGGCTGCGGTTGCTTTCCGGCGCGGCGTCGGCGTTCTGGACCGTATCGGCCATGACGATCACCAGGATCATCATGATTGCCAGTGCGGTACCCAGAATCGCAATGATGCTGATGAACCGGTTTTGCATTAGCATCTGCCACGCCTGTTTGAGGTATATTTTATACATAACCGTGATTTTTAAAGGTTACTGTACCCTGCGGCCGTCGAAAAAGCGGACGATACGGCTGGTTTGTTTCGCGAGGTGTTCGTCGTGCGTCACCATGACGATCGTGGTGCCCTCCCGGTTGAGGCTGCAGAGAAGATCCATGATTTCGCCGCCCATTTTACTGTCGAGGTTTCCGGTCGGCTCGTCGGCCAGCAGAATCCTGGGTGCGCCCACCAAAGCCCGTGCGATGGCTACGCGCTGGCATTGTCCGCCGGAGAGCTGCGACGGATAGTGTTTCATCCGGTGGGAGAGGCCGACTCTTTCGAGTACGGACGTTGCCAGTTCGCGTCGCTCTTTTTCCGAGCATTTCCGGTACAGCAGCGGTAATTCCACGTTGTCGAGCACATTGAGCGAATGTACCAGGTGAAAACTCTGGAAGACGAATCCCAGCATCCGGTTGCGGAATTCGGCCATCGCGCCGTCATTCATCTGTTGGGTTTGCTGTTCGGAAATAATCACTTTCCCTTCGGTCGGGACATCGAGCAATCCCATAATGTTCAGCATCGTGCTTTTGCCGCAACCCGACGGGCCCATCACCGAGAGGAATTCTCCTTCGTGGACATCCAGGTTGACCCCTTCCAGGGCGACGGTCTCGATCTCCTTGGTGCGGTAGATTTTCGTAACTCCTTGCATACTGATCAGTTCCATGGCTTTCGTTTATTTGGTTCTTAATTCGGTTTTGTTTTTATAGCGCTCCATATCGGACATGATGATCTTTTCTCCGGGGGAGAGCCCGTCGGCTACCTCTATGTAGTCGAAGCCGCTTTCTCCCAGTTTGACTTTTCTTTTGACGGCCCTGCTCCCGTTGACCACCCAAATTTCGTAAGTGCCCGGGCCGTAATATTTCAGCTGTGTGAACACCGGGATGCGCATGACCTCCGTTCTGCTGCCGTAGAGGACATATACGTCGGTTTTCAGGCCGCTGCGCAGGTTCGGATTGGAAGAGTCTTCCGGGACGACGATGAATGTGATTACTCCGTCGGTAATGGAGGGGGTGATCGAATAGATGGTTCCGGGCAGGTTGGCCTTTCCTGCGATGATGACCGCCCGGTTCCCCGGGGAGAGTTTGTCCCGGTGTCCGTCGGCAATCTCGCACTCCACTTTGTAGCGGCTCAGGTCTGAGACGATCGCCAACTGGTCGCCGGCCGAAACCTGCATGCCGATCTGGTTCTGGATGAATGTCAGCGTGGCTGTTTGGGGCGCCAGGATTTGCGCATTCTTCAGTTGGCGTGCCTTCTCTTCGAGTGTTTTGTCGAACATGCTAAGTTCCAGTTGTTGCGCCCGGATGCCGGCCGTCATGTTTTTCTGTTCGTTGATGATCTTTTGCTCCAGTTGTTCCAGGTTCAGTTTCGCTTCGGCGTAGTTCAGTTCTGCGCGGCGGACCTTGTCCGGCGTGCTGGCCCCGATGCTGTCCAGATACTTTTCACCCTGCAGGTCGGACCACAGTTGCTTCATCTGCATCTCTTTGACCTGCTGATCCATGCGCAATGCAGCCAAAGCGTTTTCCAACGTGATAACGACCTGGATCTCTTTGCTCTTCATCATCTTCTTCTCGTCTATTTTTTGGCGGTATTCCGTTTCTACCGAAGCTAAATCCAATTTTAGCAGCGGTTCTCCTTCGTGTACCGTATCGCCCGGATTTTTGTATACTTCCAAGATCCGGCTGCCGACCGGCGATACGATGATCTCTTCGGAAAGCGGCACCAGTTTTCCGGTCGCGGCAATGGAAATTTCGATCGGTCCTTTGTCTACCGTTCCGATCGGCATGTTCTCGATCGGTATTTTCCCTTCGAGCCAGCGGGGCAGCAGCAAAAACAACAGCATGAGAACCGCAAGTGCCGTTGCGATGCGGATGATCCTGTTTTTCTTTCTTTTTTGGAGTTCTTGAACTGATATTTCCCGGTCCATACGATGGCGATTGAATTCAACGGCCTGTTATCAACCTGGATGCCATTTCGTCTGGAGACTGATAATCTGACGATTGATTAATATGAGGGGTGTCCGGAAACGGACAAAGGTGTCCGGCGCGTGTTTTAAAAAGACATATAAGTATCGTGTCGGATTCCGTTAATATAGCAAAACGTGTGAGCTATGAAAGGTGCAGGAAAAAGGAAACGGCTAAAAGTATTGTACTTGTTGGTGCCTGTCGGGTCGTTGAAGATGCTTTGCCGGGTTGGTTTGCAGAACTAGACCGGGAAATCCGAGGGTTTTGGATGGAGATTCGTTTCCCACTGTATTGTCCGTGTCGTAATTTTATTTACTTTTAACCTTTCGGGATTCGGAATTCGACACCGGTTCCCTTCGTCGGGTTGTCCCGGCCTGCAATTATGAGAAAGCGGCTGTATATCTTATTATTCCTCTTCGGATTGTTTCCATCGGTTTACGGCCAGCAGTCCGCTGACAACAATTATGTTTTGTTGCTGAACTCCGCTTCGTTCGGCGAAGCATGGTCCGATGTGCTTTATAAATCGTTGGTGGAAGATGTGCAGCAGCTGGGGGTACGCGTCGATACCGGGGAGCTGCTCGTCCCGATGATGAAAACGGCCGAGGATGCCCGGCTCAGGCGGGAAATGCTGTTGGAGAAATATCCCATGCCGCCCCGGGCGGTCATTTACATCGGAGATCCCGGCTGGCTCGTTTGCCGCCCGCTTTTTGACGAGGAGTGGAAAGAGGTCCCGACGCTAATCTGCTATTCGCGGGACTCGATGCCCGAGTCGATCGAGGACCTGCTCAGCGGGAACCTGGATAGCAATACGATGGTGCCCGCATCGGAGATGACCAAAGGGTACAACCTCACCATTCTCAAACAACCTTCCTTTATTCCGGAGACCATAGAGCTCATGCGCCAGTTGCAGCCGCAAATGAATACGGTCGCGATGATCTCGGATCACCGTTACATTAGCCTTCGCGTACGGGACGAGGTTCATCAGGCAGTCAACCAACACTTCCCGGATCTGGCGTTTCAATCGCTCAGTTCTCCTGAACTGACCACCGGACAACTGCTCGACACGCTTTCGGGGTTCGATGACAAAATCGGGATTATCTACTACTCTTGGTTCGTCACCCAGAACAGGCATGAATACCTCGACGATCATGTACAGCGGGTGATTTTCGGACTGGCGCATACCCCGATTTTCACCCTGACCGACCGGGACCACGAAGAGGGAAGTTTCGCAGGGGGATATTATATCCCCGCCATCTCGTTCAGCCGTGTGGCCAGCGCCACCATTCGGGAGATTCTCGGCGGCAAGCCGGCCCGAGATATTCCCTGGAAAGACGGCGGTGTTCCCGGTGCGTATCTCGATTATCACCATCTCGTGCACCAGGGAGTCGATCCGGCCCTTTTCCCAAAGGATGCCGTATACAGCCAGGCTCCTCCGGGTTTTTTCCAGAAGTACAAGTTTCATCTGGTTATTTTCGGGGCCTTACTTTTGTTGCTGGTTGCCGCTATCGTGATGAGAATGCGCTGGTTCGTACAGCGGCAACGGCAGCAGAACCGTGAAGTCCGATTGCTTTCCCAATACAGAATGCTGGTAAACAACATGCCGGTGATTTACCTGCGCAAACAGATTGTCGACGGACCCTCCGGACCTGCCTCAGACTTTCTGTTCCTCGATGTGAATCCCGCATTCGAACGGGTGTTCGGGTGTAAGCAGCAGCAAATCATCGGTAAGCGGCTGAGCGATATGTTGTCCCGCTACGACAAACTCTCCTGTTTGGCCGGTACGGACCAGACGGTTCATTCATTCGTCATCGACGGTGAAAACGGGCAGCACTATTACGACAAATTGGTTTTCGGCAGCAGCGAGGAGAGCATTTGGGACGTTTTCTGTATCGATCGCACCGAAGAGCATCTGGCCCTTGTTCAGATGGACCGGCACCGGGCGGAGCAGGACGAGCTGAATGAAAAATATAAACTGGTGTTGCAGGCGACCGGACTGACCCCCTGGATTTGGGAAATCCCCGAAGGGCTGATCGACTGCGATCTCTCCTATACGCCGGGATTAGAGTCGGGTTCCGGATCACGGTTTATCGTTACGGAAGAGCAGTATTACTCCATGATCTATCCCGACGACCGGGAGCGTATCCGTGCCGCATATGCCGACCTGTTGGCGGGGCGGATCGATATCTTACAGGAGGAGTACCGGGTCATCTACGTACAGGGAGATTACCAGTGGGCGAAGAGTTTTGCCATCGTCAGAAAGAGGGATGCTTCCGGCAAACCGATACAATTGGTCGGCGCATCGCTGCAGATCGACATACAAAAACGGCTCGAACAGGACTTACGCGAGGCCAAAGAGAAAGCCGAAGAATCAAACCGGCTGAAATCGGCGTTTCTGGCCAACATGAGCCATGAAATCCGTACGCCGCTGAATGCCATTGTCGGATTTTCGAGCGTGTTGGCCGATACGGAAGGCGATGAAGAGAGACGGCAGTATATTACGATCATCGAAAATAACAACGAGCTGTTGCTTCAGTTGATCAATGACATTCTGGACCTGTCGAAGATCGAGGCCGGAACGCTCGAGTTTACCGAATCGGATGTGGATTTGAAAGAGATGTTCTTCCGGATCGAGCAAAGCATGAAACTGCGGATTCCGGAGGATCATCCGGTGGAGGTGGCGTTCGAAGATCCCGGCGGCGATTACCTTATTCACACCGATCCCAACCGGCTGATGCAGGTGGTAACCAACTTCATGACCAATGCGATAAAGTTCACGTCCGAAGGAAGCATCCGTTTCGGTTACCGGAATCGGAACGACGGCGAGTTATATTTCTATGTTTCGGATACCGGTTGCGGGATTCCGGCCGGAAAACAGCAGGAAGTCTTCGGACGTTTCGTCAAACTCAACACGTTTGCCCAGGGCACTGGGCTGGGGCTCTCCATTTGCGAAACGATCGTTTCGAAACTGGGTGGGCGGATCGGCGTGGCTTCCGAAGAGGGAAAAGGTTCGACGTTCTGGTTTACGCTGCCTTGGCGGCCTGTTACCCCATAATCTTATTTTTTCATTTTATGTTTTCTGGCTTTCGCTTATTATCTGACCGACACTTAGGCTGCTTGAAAAGGGCTGTAAAATATCGGCGGAAACGGTCCTGCGCGATAATTCCGAATATGGCGGGAACCCTGATTTTTACAAAATCTGTGGATCGGTATCGCCTTCGAGGAACGGGATGTACGGTTGCAAAAAAATTATGGCTTCCTGCATGCGGTTGACGGAGAGGAGGCCGTTTCGGGAACTGGCGAACCGCCACCACCCGAATCCCGTCCGTCGGGTCGGAGTTCCCGGTATATCGGCGGTTATTGGAGCGATACAAGGAAACACCCGCACAATCAAAGATTGTGCGGGTGTTTGTGATTCTTTATGCATTACGCTGCGGAGAGCGAGGGTTTTGAACCTATAACTCTAACCGCTTATATTTCAGCTACTTTGCTTTCAAAATTTCAAATAGGTAACGAAACAGTAACGATTTTCA